>Ga0255398_1063_pt1 | contig 15563 bp, 10 predicted proteins | sample ANMaggSeSYBR01K3_FD_182119 | JGI IMG/M metagenome (GOLD analysis project Ga0255398, IMG submission 182119) | Sediment cell enrichment communities from methane seep in Santa Monica Basin, California, United Staets - ANME aggregate JGI... | ecosystem: Environmental > Aquatic > Marine > Cold seeps >...
AAAGACGCGATTTATAATTTCACTAAAACTGAGAACCCATATTTTAAGAAAGAGAGCATCCCCTATTATTCGGATGTGATGGACCATTTGAGCCAAATCAGTGATTCTCTGAAATCATACAGGGAGATGATCAATTCTCTTTACGAAATGCAAATGGCAAAAGTGAGCAATGATCTTAATAAGACCATGATGACCCTAACCACATTTTCTGTGATTTTCATTCCGCTATCTTTTCTTGCAGGAGTATTCGGTATGAACTTTACGCATTTTCCAGGGATGACTTATCCATATGCCATCTATATTTTTGTTGTGGTCTGCGTTGCGATTGCTCTTGGTATGCTGAGTTATTTCAAACTAAAAAAATGGTGATGACAAAGGGGATTTGAATGAAACAGGATTTTGAAAAAAGCATTGAGTTTGATCTCTTTCAGTGTGACTACGGCAAATCACTCGTGGAAAGATACCAGATGCTCGACCTTTTATATGAATCGGAGAGAAGCGCTGTTTATAAGATGGTCAGGTACGCCGATCAGAAAAATTTCACTCTCAAAGCACTGAAAAATGAACAAGGGATAGTTTATGACATCTCCAGAATCGCACACTTGTCGCATGAAGGTATGGCAAAAGTGGTTGAATTCGGAGAGTCGGAGCATTATAAATATGTTGTTAAGCCTTATGTAGAAGGGTTGACACTACTTGAATATGTGAAAATTAAAGGGCCACTGAACGAAAAGGAAGTCAAAAATATCGCCAGACAAATTATAGATGTCTTTGAATATTTTCATTCCCAAAGTGAACCCATCATTTATAGGGACTTGAAACCGGCTAATATCATTATGGGAAGTGATGGCAAAATTGTCCTGATCGATGTGGAAACAATGCGAATAGTGGGACGAAACCGTGGATCGGATACATTTTATGTGGGTACTCATGGATATGCTTCTCCTGAGCAATATGGATTCAGGCAGTCTGACATACGTTCCGATATTTATTCACTAGGAGCGACACTATATTTCTTATTGACCGGGTCCGAACCGGTGGTGGAATCCGTCAAATACAGACAGATCACCGAGATCAATCCGAAAATATCAAGCCAAATGGCTTATGTCATTTCAAAATGTATGCAGTTCAACCCCGAGGAGCGCTTTAAAAACGTTCTCGGTATCAAGCGTGCATTGACATCAAGAGTGACACTTGGAAATTTCAGAAACAGAAAAATAAAATTGGGATTGACTATGCTTGCTGTCATTCTCCTTTTGATCATCTCCGGAAATTATTTGGTTCAAGCGATCACAGCCAATATCATGAGTGCACTCACAGCAGAGCAGGAGAAATTGATCGCACTGGAACCAAGACCTGAGCTGGAAATTGAATCTGAGCCCATTTCAGAGCCAGAGCCAGAACCTGAACCGGAGCCTGAACCTGAACCAGAGCCAGAACCAAAGCCAGAACCAAAGCCTGAACCTGTGACAGAATCAAAGCCTGAACCTGTGACAGAATCAAAGCCTGAACCAAAGCCCGAGCCTGTGTCTGAAACAGAGCCTGTGCCTGAACCAGAGTCTGTGTCTGAACCAGAGCCTGTTGTGCAAGCAGATGTAGCCCCTGAGATTGAACCAGGGCTTGGAAGGGGTTATTATACAATATCTGAAGTGGATTTGAGTCAAATATCAACGCTTTCTTCAGGAATAACAATTAATCTTAACGGTGAACATCCATTTTACACTATTAAGGTGAATAGGTCTTTATTACCCGATGGCATCGCTGATTTTAAGTATATTAGTGTATTCAGTGTAGAAGGTGGAATCACAGAACGACGCATCAGGGAAATGATATTTACCGGAGAGGAATTTGGTCATGGTATTGAAAGTTACAATGAGAGTAATGGGTTTTCAAGTCATTTCAGCGGTGATGGTTATCTGGTGATCCTATATGATGCCGATTATTATTGTGTCGGGTATCAATATTTTGAAAGATCTGAATTCGTTGTGAATTAATGGGAGGCAACATGTACAAGATATTATTGGTGGAAGACGACCCAAACATATCGAAAAGCATAAAATCAAACCTCGAGATGTGGGGTTACAGTGTTTTGGCAGTAACGGATTTCAGAGACGTTCTCAGCCAGTTCGTGAGTTTCGATCCTGAACTCGTCATACTTGATATTGGACTTCCCTTTTTCAATGGGTATCATTGGTGCTCAGAGATCAGGAAAGTATCGACAGTACCAATCATCTTTGTTTCCTCTGCAGGGGACAACCTGAACATAGTCATGGCCATGAACATGGGTGGAGACGATTTCATCGCCAAACCCTTTGACCTGAGTGTGTTGGTGGCAAAGGTTCAAGCGCTCATCAGACGCACTTACGCATTTCATGGTCAATCGCATCTCTTAAGCCACAAGGAAGTGATTCTAAACATCGGAGAAGGTACCATCACCTACAAGAGCGAGAAGATTGAACTCACTAAAAATGACCTCAAGATCATGCAGACATTGTTCGAGCATCCGGGAGAAGTCGTTACAAGGAGTGAAATCATGCACCATCTTTGGGACAGCGACAGTTTCATTGATGACAATACCCTGACGGTCAATGTGACGAGACTTAGAAAAAAACTCGATGACATTGGCCTTGAAGGTTTTATTCAAACCAAAAAAGGCATAGGTTACATGATTTGATGGAGGCGAGAGTGGAACAGATTAAGACAGCCATCTTACAATACTGGAAGTCAAATAAAATTTTGTGGATCGGACAAGCGATATCCATCTTTATTTTTGCGGTCATTATATCGCTTTATGATGTCCCGGCGGATGCTTGGCAATATGCGGCACTTTTGATTGTTGTCTCCTTAATGGCTTTGACTACATATGATTTTTTAAGATTTTTCAGGAAACATCAGAAACTCACTGAGGCGTCCAGGCAAATTTTGTTCAGATCGAATGCACTGGAAGAACCGAAATACGGCATAGAAAAAGACTACATGAGAATCATCAGAATACAAGCGGAAGAGATTCAAAGAATTGTCACCGAATCGGATTTGACGAAAACCGATATGCTTGACTATTACAGTATGTGGGTCCATCAGATCAAAACCCCAATTTCAGCTATGCACCTCATGCTTCAGACAAACAAGACAACAGAAAGTGGTGCACTCAGACTTGAACTTTTCAAAATCGAGCAATATGTGGAGATGGCACTGAACTATCTGAGACTTGGGAGTGATTCAACGGATTTTGTCATCAAACCCTACAAGATTTCTGAAATCATCAAAAATGCCATAAAAAAATACAAAGGCATTTTCATAGAAAAAAATATAACATTGAAGTTTGAGGAAATGGACTTTGTGACCATCACAGACGAAAAGTGGCTTTCTTTTGCAATAGAGCAGATTTTATCCAATGCACTTAAATATACAACGACTGGATCAATCACCATTTATATGGAAGGCGATACCCTTGCCATCAGGGATACCGGTTGTGGCATCATAAAAGAAGATTTACCACGTGTTTTTGAAAAAGGCTTTACCGGGTACAATGGGCGGATGGATAAAAAGTCTACAGGCATTGGCCTATATCTTTCAAAGCGGATCCTGAATAAATTGTCACACGATATTGCCATCTCGTCAGAACCTGGGGAGGGCACGGTTTTGAGAATTCGATTTGAACCTTACAATGATGTAAGGTTAGACCGGGAAATGTAAGCCGAAATTATGGCGAAGCATTTCCTTTTTCTTTAAACTGTTTTTAGAGGCAGAAAATGCCGTATTCAATCAGGAGGTAATACAGGTGGTAATTTTAGAAGTCAATAATTTAAAGAAAGTATATACGACTCGTTTTGGTGGCAATCAGGTCAAAGCACTCAGCAATGTGACCTTTTCAGTGGAAAAGGGCGAGTATGTAGCAATAATGGGTGAATCAGGATCAGGCAAGACAACACTGCTCAACATCCTGGCGGCACTGGATCAACCCACAAGTGGTGAAGTGCTGCTTGGTGGAAAAAACATGAAAAATATCAAGTCTTCTGAAATGTCAGCATTCAGAAGAGATCACCTGGGATTCGTTTTTCAGGATTTCAATCTTCTCGATAATTTCTCAATAGAGGACAACATATTCTTACCACTTGTCCTTGCAAAAAATGATTACAAGACCATATCGGCAAAATTATCGCCGATAGCCAAGAAGTTGGGGATTGAAGAGATTTTGCCAAAATTCCCATATGAAGTATCAGGAGGAGAGAAGCAAAGAGCTGCAGTGGCAAGAGCGCTCATCACTTCACCACTGCTTGTGTTGGCGGATGAGCCGACCGGTGCTCTGGACTCAAGAGCGACAGATCATTTGCTGGAACTGTTCACCAAAATCAATCGTGAAGGTCAAACAGTCCTCATGGTGACACATAGCACAAAAGCCGCAAGTCATGCAGGCAGAGTACTTTTCATTAAAGACGGGGAAGTCTTCCATCAGATCTACAGAGGTGACATGACAACTGAGTCGATGTATCAAAAAATATCGGACACGTTGACGCTCATCACTACAGGGGGGCTTCAAGATGCATAAGTGGTTCTATACAAAAATGGCGATTGGGAATATCGGTAAGAATAGGAAAATCATTTTGCCATATTTGATCATGAGCGTTGGAATCATCTCGATGTTCTATATCATGCACGCCATAGCAGTCAATGAGGGGCTGGCCTCTTTACCTGGAGCCGTGTCCATCATTGCAATTCTGTTTTTCGGTACTGTGGTCATCGGAATCTTCTCAGCGATCTTCATGTTCTATACCAATAGTTTTCTGATCAAACAGAGAAAGAAAGAAATTGGACTATATAATATTTTGGGACTTGAGAAAAAGCACATCGCCAAAATGTTGTCCATCGAGACATTGTTCATAGCTCTTACAGCGCTTGCATTAGGTCTTTTTGGAGGAATAGTGCTGAGCAAATTGATGTTTATGATTTTACTCAAACTGCTCGGATTTGACGTAACACTTAAATTCACGATATCTGGAATCAGTATTTTGGTCTCGGTCGTTCTCTTCGGTGGAATTTTTCTTTCGACGCTTTTATTCAATATCGGGCACATTCATCTTGCAAGACCGATTGAACTTTTAAAAGGTGGAAATCTGGGAGAGCGGGAGCCAAAGAGCAAATGGATCATGGCACTGATTGGTGCGATCTCACTTGGTGCGGGCTACTATATTGCACAAACCGTGGAATCACCACTTGAAGCGATTTTCATGTTTTTCATAGCGGTTGTGCTGGTCATGATCGGCACTTATCTGCTGTTCACAACAGGCAGCATTGTCGTGCTAAAAATGTTGAGACGCAACAAAGACTTCTATTATAAGACAAAGAATTTTACATCCGTTTCAGGTATGATTTATCGTATGAAGCAAAATGCGGTCGGACTTGCCAACATTTGCATACTGAGTACTGCGGTACTTGTCTCACTATCCACAACAGTTTCGCTTTATATGGGGATGGAAGATGTTCTCGAGTCGCGTTATCCACATGAAATTGGCATAATGATACCTGATGGCATCCCAGAAAACCAAGAAAAAGTGACCGCGATGGTCCATCGACTTGCAGATGAGAGAAATGTGGAACTTGAGCATTTCAACACAGTCAGAACAAAAGGCTTTCCCACTGTTGTCGAGGGTAATGAGTTTACTGTCGATCTTGAAAATGGATTCGACTACAAAATGAGCTTTGTTCAGCTTGTTCCTCTAGAAGATTTTAACCTACTTGAAAATTCAAGCACTAGCCTCCAAGAAAACGAAGTGTTGATTTATACCAATCTTGAGATGCTGGGACTTGAGAGTATAGTGGTGGGTGGTAACGAATTTCTTGTGAAAGAGGAGTTATCAGATTCGCTGCTTGAGCCCAAAACTGAGTCAGCTTTGGCCATGAATATTTATGTGGTCGTTGAGGACATTGAAACTTTGCATCATATTTATAACACTATTTACGGTGAAGAGGATCAGACTCTGGATTATATCAGCAGTATTGATGTAGCAGGAACGGAAGAAGCCGAACTCGCGTTCAACTATGGTGTATATGGTGGCATCGCGGAATTCGATTTTGCAGTCAGAGCGGATAGCAGAATGTTATCAAAGGATTCGTTCTTAAGCGCTTATGGTGGTTTTCTCTTCCTGGGTATATTTCTTGGAACCCTGTTCCTTATGGCGACTGTGTTGATTATCTACTATAAACAGATTTCAGAAGGCTATGACGACAAGGTGCGCTTCGATATCATGCAAAAAGTCGGCATGGATGAGTCAGAAGTCAAATCAACAATCAAACGCCAGATAGTAATGGTGTTCTTCATGCCCCTCATTGCTGCGATTGTGCACATCAGCTTTGCCTTCAATGTTATCGTCAAGATGCTTGCACTTTTCGGATTTTCGAATATTTCCCTTTTCATGATTTGCACAGCGGTCACTGTATTGATCTTCGCGATCATATATTTCATCGTTTATGCACTGACAGCGAGGGCTTATTACAAAATTGTTCAATAATCAAAAATTATTCGAATGTCCCTGACGGGGCATTCATTTTTATTTGACGTGACAAGACACGTGTATGTTCTGAATACTGAATACTGACTTATTAAAAAAAGTGATTACATTATAACATTAGGGTATAATCCAGACTAAGATGTGTATTTTTCCAAAGTTGAACATGGAGGCATGATATGGATTCAAAAATATTGATCGTAGACGATTCGATGACCGATCGAATGATTATCAACAATATCCTCAGTGACTATCAGACCCTAATGGCAAGCAATGGGCTCGAAGCCATTGAACAGATTGAAAAAGACCCGGACATCGATTTAATCATCCTCGATCTGAACATGCCGAAAATGAATGGTTTTGAGCTCCTCAAATGGATGAGGAAGGAACCGAGACACAGCAAAATTGTAACCTTGATCCTGACGAATTATGATGAGATGGAAAATGAGATTCTCGGTCTGGAACTGGGCGCGGTCGACTACATAAGAAAACCACTCAATATCGAATCCTTGAAAAAGAGAATCGAAGTACATTTGAATCTCAAGATAGCACAAAAAAATATTGAGCGTTACAACAGCATTCTCGAAGAGACTGTGGATGCACGGACACATGAACTCGTGGTGACCCGCGACGTGACCATCCATGCACTCATTGGACTTCTCGAAGTCAGAAACATTGAGTCCAGCAATCACACTGTCAGAACCCAGTGGATCATGAAGCGTCTATGTGAACACCTCAGCACCAAAGAGAAGTACAGCAAACTATTGACTGAAGATTATATCAACGAACTATTCAAGACAGCACCACTTCACGACATCGGTAAAGTGGGAATACCAGACAGCATATTACTAAAACCGGGTAGACTCACCATAGAAGAGTTTGAAATCATGAAAAAACATACCACCTATGGAGTGGAAGCGCTCAGCCATGAAATAGGAAGCACCGATATTGTCCCGAGTTTTGTGAAAACAGCTATTGAAATTGCTGGTACCCATCATGAAAGGTTTGATGGCAGCGGATATCCTAATGGACTATCCGGAACGGACATTCCGCTTCCAGGTAGATTGATGGCCATCATAGACGTTTATGATGCACTGATGAGCAAACGTGTCTATAAACCTGCTTATGAGTTTGAGGATACCGTTGATATGCTTATGAAAGAGCGGGGGAAACATTTTGATCCTGAGCTCTTGGACGCATTTTTAGAAGTAAAAGATCAGATTCATGATCTTTCGATGAGATACATGCAAGACAATGATGAGGAGTGATCCCATGCGTCATAAACTTCCATGGATGGTTATTTTAATTGTGTGCATTATTATGACACCAATCAGCTTGGCTCAAGAACCTAAAATAATCTTCACTTATGCTGAGATTGAGTTTATTAAAACACATCCTGTGATAACGATTGGAGTCGATCCTGGATTTGTACCATTCGAATTCATTGACAACAATGGTGACTATGTGGGGATAACTGCAGATTATTTGAAACTCATCAGTGAAAAAGTCGGTATAGAGATGCAGGTTGCAAAAGATTTGGGATGGTCTGAAGTATATGATCTGGCGGTTGATGGTGAAATTGATATGCTGCCTGCAGTATCAAAGACGACCGAAAGGGAAGAACATTTTCTATTTACTGATCCATATTATTTTTTTCAAAGGGTCATTGTTGTCAAAGATACTGAAAAATCAATCAATGGCTTAGATGACCTAGAAGGATTGACAGTAGCGGTACAGCGAAATAGTTCTCATCACAGTGACCTCTTGGAATTGCCGCATATCAATCTCAGTCTGTATCAAACCACAGAGGGAGCACTTGCTGCTGTGGCAAGGGGCGATGAAATCGCATATGTCGGAAATATGGCAACAACCAACTATATGATCCGATCAAGCGGTATTACAGGTCTGAAATTCGTCAATTACAAAGCTGAAGAACGCATGTCTCTCCATATGGCGGTCAGAAAAGATTGGCCTGAGCTGGTGAGTATACTCAATAAGGCGCTTGCTACGATTACAGAAGAACAAAAGATTGCAGCAAACAGCAAATGGATCGGTCTTGATACTTCATTTGATTATTGGCCGATTATCAGAGGCATATTGATTGCTGGTCTTGTAGTGATTTTCATATTTTTGATTTCGGGCTACTGGATCATCAAATTGCGTAGGGAAATTGAGAAGAGAAAGATTGTAGAAACAGATCTGATGCTTGCGAAGAATGAAGCTGAGGTTGCCAACCAAATCAAATCGAGCTTCCTCGCACGAATGTCCCATGAAATCAGGACGCCGCTCAATGCGATTACTGGTATGGCCTATTTGATGAAGAAAACTGATATTACAACAACTCAGCAAATGTATATTGAGAAAATTACTGGGGCTTCTTCCAATATGCTCAGTATAATCAATGACATCCTTGATTTTTCAAAAATTGAAGCAGGCAAAATAGACATTGAACACGTACCATTTAGTTTGGATCAGGTTTTTCAAGAAGTGATCAACATCGTGTCTCATAAAGTGGAAGAGCAAGGAATTGGAATAAGTTTTATCAAAGATCCGAGGATACCGGAGTATTTCATTGGCGATCCTATGAGAACCAAACAAATTTTGATCAATGTGATCAATAATGCTGTAAAATTCACAAGTGATGGTGAAGTTCATCTGGATGCCCGCATGATCGCAAATGAAGGCAACATATATTATGTGTCCTTTACTGTCAAAGACACGGGTATCGGGATGAGTAGTGAACAAGTGGATCATTTGTTCGAGCCATTTACACAAGCGGATCCTACAATCAACAGGCGATTTGGAGGTACTGGACTAGGTCTTTCCATAGTAAAAAGTTTAGTGGATTTGTTATCGGGAGAGATACAGGTTTTCAGCAAACCTGGAGAAGGCTCCACTTTTGTGATCACTATCCCGCTTGAAGTGGATAATCAAAAGGAAAACGAGAACATAAAAAAGAAGTCTTCAATTTCATTCAAAGGCATTCGCGCCGTTGTTCTGGAAAAGACAGGTTCAAATATGAATTTGATCGACAACTATCTGAGTGCGTTTGGTATGGATTGTGAGCTCACAACATCAACTGAACATGCTGTTAAACTGATTGAATCTTCCTCAGAATTGCATGTGAAACCCGTTGATTTATTGATTTTCGACTATAATACTCCCGTTGAGGGAGGGCTGGAGTTTGCACGTAAACTCAATAACAACAAAGCCATAGCCAAAATGCCAAAAACCATCATGACGATTCCATTGATGAAAGAAGAGCTGTTTGATGATCTTGACGAATATGGCATCGATGGTGGTGTGGGAAAACCCATTATTCCATCTGTATTATATAATGTCATTTTGGAATTATTCAAGATTAGAGCAGTTCATCCAGAGCGAAATAATGAACTTGTTGAGAATGTTAAACGAGAGCATGACATGGAGAAGTATCGGTTGTTGGTAGTGGAAGACAATAAAACCAACCAATTCATCGCAAAATCCATTTTGGAATCAGAGGGTTTTGAAGTTTCGTTTGCAGATAATGGAGAGGTTGGAGTCAACATGTATCGTGAATCCTCAGAAGATATTGACCTGATTCTAATGGACCTTCATATGCCCGTGATGAATGGATATGAGGCGGCACTTAAAATCAGTGAAATGGATGGTGATGTTCCTATTGTAGCAATGACAGCTGATGCTATTACTGGTGTCGAGGAAAAATGTAGGGCACATGGTATTTACCATTACATCTCTAAACCATTTGACCCTGATGAACTCATCAGTCTGATTAGAAGAATTTTAAGCACAGTTCCTAGAAGTGATAAGGTAGAACCGATTCTAATTCGGTCTGAAGGCTTGAGGTACCTCGGACAAAATGAGGCGCTTTATGAAATGGTGCTCAAAGAATATTATAATGAAAACAAAGATGTCGTTGTAGCTCTTGATAGCGCTCTTGACGAAGGTGATTATGAGGAAGCGAAACAGATTGTTCACAAGGTCAAGGGAACTTCTGGAACAATCGGAGCCAAAAGCTTGTATCAAGTTTCAGTGAAGCTTCAAGAAGCGATTGAGGAGCGAAATATGAGTGAGGTGGACCAACTTCATGCTGAGTTCAAAATACTGATGACCAGGCTGATGGCTGAAATCGGATAATTTTATAAAATTTGAAAAGACCTACTTTCATATTCACAAATGAAAATAGGTCTTCTCTATTTTAAGCTAAGCTTAGAGGCTGTTTTTTATGTAGTCGACACATGATTCGCAGATCAATTCTTCTTTAAAAGATATGGAACCATAATTGGTTCTGCAGATTCTGCATTGTGGATCGGTATAATTCTTGGATTTTGAAACCTTTTTGACTCTGGCGGTTTGTTTACCTTCAGTATTTGAATTCACAACTTTCCTCTTTTCATAGTTTATTTTTGGAAATTTATAACAATTTCGTTAGAAATATTATAACAGTTAATTAACAAGTATTACAATAAACATTATTAAAATATAATAAAATGAGACTCTAGTCCTAGTTAAGCTTTTGTCAAATGTGTTTTAGGCTTTTTTATAGTGTTTTGGTTCGCCCTGATGTTATAATGTAAAAAAGATGCAAAGGAGGATGGCAGATGTATCCGAGATTAAATGTATATAAGGAACGTACCTACAATAATGCAAAGGCTGTCGTAGAGCTTTGTGAAAAGCAAGGTATAAATGTAACGGGAGTAGTGAAGGGATGTAGTGGCAACATAGCTGCAAGCACGGCGATTTTTAAAGCTGGCGCAAAGCATTTGGGCAGCTCCAGAATGTCTCAGATAGAAGCCATCAAAAGAGAGATCCCGGGGGCCAAGACCCTCATGCTCAGAATCCCAATGATCAGTGAAATCGAGAGATTGGTGGCATCATGTGATTATAGCCTCCAGTCTGAATATGAGATTATTGAACGCATAGAACATGAATGCCATAATCAGGGTAAAACACACGATGTCATTCTAATGATGGATCTTGGTGATCTAAGAGAAGGCTATATGAATGAGGAGGAACTCATTGCAGTCGCAGAGAAAATTGAAAATGATATGAAATTTGTCAAACTTGCCGGCATAGGCACAAATGTTGGATGTTATGGATCTGTGAAGGCAACTCCTGAAAATCTCGGAAAACTGGTGCAGATAGCGTATAAGATAGAAGCACTCATTGGCAGAAAACTTGAAATTGTATCTGGTGGCGCGACATCCAGCCTTCCTCTTGTAGTGCAAGGGGAGATGCCCACAGGAATCAACCACCTGAGGATCGGCGAGGGGGTATTGACCTGCAGAGAAGTCGGAGAATTTTATCACAGTCCTATCGAAGGCCAGTCCACAGATGCTTTTATTCTTGAAGCGGAAATCGTGGAAATTAAGACAAAACCCACTTATCCTATTGGCGAACTCGCTTATGATGCTTTTGGAAATACACCGTCATTTGAAGATCGAGGCATCAAGAAACGTATGTTACTCGCTGTGGGAAGACAGGATTTTGGTCAACATGAGAAGTTGATACCACTGGATCAGACCATTGAAATCATAGGCAGCAGCAGTGACCATTTAATCGTTGAAGTGTCAGAGCAGAGCAAGTCATATAAGCTAGGTGACACACTCAGCTTCGAAATCATGTATCCCTCCATGCTTTATCTCACTGAGAGCCCTGATGTGATCAAGGTAGTCCTTTAAGTCTGATCAGGTACCCCTTATCCGGCAAGGTACCTAACAAATGAGCTTTATGCTATAATGTAAGTTGGATTGAACTAAACCATATGGAGGATTCTTATGAAAGTCAGAAAGGCTGTTATACCCGCAGCAGGTCTTGGAACGAGATTTTTGCCTGCCACAAAAGCCATGCCTAAAGAAATGTTGCCGATTGTGGATAAACCCACTATTCAGTACATCGTGGAAGAAGCCATCGCATCAGGCATTGAGGAGATTTTGATCATCACAGGAAAAAGCAAAAGAGCCATCGAAGACCATTTTGACCGTTCGGTGGAACTTGAAATAGAACTCGAAAAGAAACATAATACGGAATTACTTGAGCTTGTCAGAGGCATTTCAGACATGGTGGACATCCATTACATCAGGCAAAAGAATCCAAGTGGACTTGGACACGCCATTTACTGTGCGCGCACATTTGTGGGAGATGAACCTTTTGCGGTGCTCCTCGGAGATGATGTCGTACACAATCCGGAGAACCCTTGCCTAAAGCAGATGATAGAAGCTTATGATACTTATGGCACTTCAATTTTAGGTGTTCAGGAAGTTCCGGAACAAGACGTGTGCAAATACGGCATTGTAGATGGGGATAAGATTGAAGATCGTATTTATACAGTCAATGGATTGATAGAAAAGCCTGCTCTAGATGAAGCCCCTTCAAATATTGCCATTCTCGGAAGATACATCATCAATCCTGGAGTGTTCGACATTCTGAAGGATACGAAACCAGGCAAAGGCGGAGAAGTTCAACTCACTGATGCGCTACTTGAACTTGCTAAAAAAGAAAAAATGTATGCCTTTAATTTTGAAGGCAAACGTTATGATGTAGGCAACAAGCAAGGCTTTTTAGAGGCGACAGTGGAAACCGCACTGAGAAGAGATGACCTGAAAGACGACTTTCTTAAATATCTCGTCGGTATCGTAAAAACTCATACAGAAGGAAAATAGGAATGGAAAATATTATTCAATCGTTGCTCGATTTTTTAAGTATCGAGCTTACAGTATTACTGACAGCAGCAATCCCTTTGATAGAACTGAGGGGTGCCATACCCGTGGGAATCGCACTCGGACTCTCACCAATTCACGCAACAGTGATTTCACTGATCGGCAGTATGATTCCAGTACCTTTTATATTGTTCACCATCAGACCGATTTTCAATTATTTGAAAGAAACCAAAACATTCAACAAACTCATACACAGGTTGACACACAAATCCATGTCAAAAAGCGGAAGAATTCAGAAATACGGGATTTGGGGGCTTATTCTTTTTGTTGCCATTCCACTTCCGGGGACAGGTGTTTGGAGTGGAAGCTTGGCGGCAGCTCTTCTGGATATGCGTTTTAAATGGGCATTTCCAGCAATTTTAGTAGGTAACATCATTGCTGCTATTTTGATTATGACTCTTAGCAATGGTGTCATTGGGTTATTCAGTTAAGAGGTTTTTATGAAATCCATCAGAACTCAAATGTTCATATATCTCATCATAGCGACAGTCATCGTATTTGGAGGACTGGGGCTGTTGATGGATCATGCACTTGAGGCTTTGCCTGAATATACAGAGATGCAATTTCAGGCGATTGCTGATGCGCGCGCTGACGAATTGGGCAAAGAGCTCGGAGGATTCGTGGATCTCGTGAAGATGACAGCACAGACTCCACTGGTCCGTTCCATGGAAATCGAAAGTATCAAGCCGTTCTTATCATCGCTGGTCATTGATGGAAAAATCAGAAATATGACCATATCGGATGTTTATGGCAATGCGTGGGCAACATATGACCAGAATATTGATATTTCAGGTCAGGAGCAATACCATAAACTCATCATTGAAGGGGAGGACTTTATCATATCCAAGCCTTTTTATAGCCCGTATATTGAGGAAGATATTCCAATCATCACTGTATCTCACGTGATACGAGATGGAGAAGAAACCCTAGGTCTTGTCAACGCTGTGGTTTCAGCCCAATTCCTTGATCAAGTCGTCAGTCAGATTGAGTTCAAGGAAAAAGGAGTGGCATGGATTATTGATGATGAGGGAAATATAGTTGCTCATCCTGAAAAAAATATAAGTATCGATTATTCTTTAGACGACTTCATTGGTGAGAATGATTCAAAAGTTACTGTTTTAAGTCAGGATAGTGGAAGTGTCTATTATAAAGATTCATCAGGGCTTGAAAGAATAGGCATATTCTCGACAATTGATAATTCGAATGGATGGAAACTGATCATATCTGTATCTTCAAATGAAGCTTTTGCTGAAATCAATGAAATCAACAAAGATCTTAGGAATGGTTTTATTGGGGCAATCATAATCATCAGTTTCTTTTCATATGTTTACTCGGGCAGCATTTCAAGACCTATCATGAATCTCAAGAAGGTCTTTGAACAAGCAGCTCGTGGAGACCTTCGCGTAAAAGCGGATGAGACGGTAAACAATGAAGTGGGTATTGCAGGTAAAAGTTTCAATGTCATGATCAATCAGATCAAGAATTTGACTTATAGGGATCCGATTACACAAATATACAATTATAATCGCTTCATGTTTGAAATACCCGGGAAATTCGAACAACACCTTAAAGCAGAAATGATTTCTTATGTTGCTGTAATCTCCGTAAATGATTTCAAGAAGATCAACAGCATAGGGGGTTACAATTCTGGAAATTTCGTACTCAAAGAGCTTTCTGGAAAACTCAGAACATTCATCAGACCAGATGAACTTGTCGCCAGATCATATGGAGACGAAATCATACTGTTCTTAAGTGAAATCAATGAGCAAGCAATAAACGAAAGAATCAATGCCTTGATGAAACTTTGCAGTTTCAGGACGAACATCAGTGGTATCGAATATCATTTGAGTGTCAGTATGGGAATCAGCGTTGTCGAAGCGGATAGTTTTGATCCTGACGAGCTTGTCAAGCGCGCCAAAATCGCCAAATTGATGATCAGAAAGTCCGGTGATGACAAGTTTGTAATGTATAATACTTCATTACATGAGTCAGTCGAAAGAGAACGAAGGATTGAAGAGGCGATTCATCATGGCATTGAGAATGACGAGTTTCATTTGCTCTATCAACCGATTATTGATATTGATACCAAAAAAATCATCGCAAGTGAGGCTTTGCTCAGATGGTCGAATACGGATTATGGACAAATCGCGATTCCTTATGTGATAGAGCTTGCTGAAAAAAACGGAGATATCATAGAGATCGGAAAATATGTACTGGAAACCGCATGTCTTCAAAACAACAAATGGCATGCAGAAGGATTTGAAGACCATATAATTTCTGTAAATGTCTCACCACTTCAGTTTGAGGATTCGAGATTTTTGGATATCGTATGTGAAGT
>Ga0255398_1064_pt1 | contig 15521 bp, 10 predicted proteins | sample ANMaggSeSYBR01K3_FD_182119 | JGI IMG/M metagenome (GOLD analysis project Ga0255398, IMG submission 182119) | Sediment cell enrichment communities from methane seep in Santa Monica Basin, California, United Staets - ANME aggregate JGI... | ecosystem: Environmental > Aquatic > Marine > Cold seeps >...
TTTGTCGATTTGGAGATTATTAATTGAATCCGCAATCATCTGAGCAGCATTTTTAAACTGCTGTTTTTGAAGGAATTCAGGTGTGGGATCATATTTATCGATATAAAAATTTCTTGGCATTTCGTAAGCTAACAAATCAACAATGGTGTAGCCTTTGTTTGATAATTTTTTTCCAATGGATTTGACGCCATGTGCATTTTGTAGTCCTGCAGAGGTCGAGTAAACCAGTGCAATTTTATTGGAACTTGTTTTTGGAATGTTTTTCCTCACCCACTGGATCAGTTCGTGTGGCATATTTCCTGCGTAAATTGGTCCACCAATGATTAAAAGGTCATGCTCATCCAAGGTACTAGCGGTTTCTATAGATGAGACTGCAACATCATGTCCTTTGTCTTTTAATAACTGACTATAACCATATGCAATGCTTTTCGTATTGCCTGTTCCACTAAAAAATAGTATTGAGATTCTCATTGTTTCTCCTCAAGATTGGTATGAATTTTTCTCAAAATTCGCATGGTTTGTTCTTGTTCACTAATTTCAATACCTTCTGTCATGGACTTATGCAGCGAAATGAAGGTGGACATGATATCAATTTTGAGCTGTTTTCCTTGTGCAGACAATTGGTAAAATTTTGAGTGATTTGGAACTTGTTCCAAATAGTTTTTATCCATCAACTTTTTCACGTTTCTACTGATATTTCCCTTATCAATGTCCAGTAATCTAACAAGTTCATTTTGTGAGAAATGACTATCGTGACGTGCATAAAACAGCATCAAGATGTGCAGTTGTCCCATCCCAATTCCATAAGCTTGGAGATCTTTTTCTGTTTTTGTTTTCATCTCTTTGTAAATTGCGATAATCAAGTCGCCAAGTTGCTCAGGTGTGTAAGTCATATAACCTCCGATTTATCAAAATCATCAAAAAAGTTGCGTACACAACTCATGTAAAATAATATATCACATGAATGTTGTGCACGCAACTTATTTTATTTGGATTTCTGAATCAAAGCAACCAAAGTTTCCAGTTCCTCAGCAAAAACTTTTGCAAGTTCAAAATCGGTCTCTTTAAGAGCCAATTCGATTTTAGTTTCAATGGATTTCTTCTTTTGCTCAAGTTCTAGATAGTCTTTTTCAAAATGACTGTTGTAGATCATTTTTCTGAATTTGCGTATACTCATTTTTCTTATTGTCTTATCCTCAATAATCAAAACATAGTCCATGCAATTAGCTATTGTGTAGTAATCATGGGATATCATCAGAATGGCACCTTTATAGTTTTCAATAGCCTTTTCAAGTGCCATTTGTGAGTAGGTGTCCAAATGACTTGTTGGTTCATCAAGCAATAAAAGATCTGATTTTTGTGCTGAGATTTTTGCGATTTGGAGTATGTTCTTTTCTCCACCAGATAACGTTCTGATTTTTCTGTCAAGAACATCTTCGTTGAAACCATATTTAGCAACATGTGATCTGATTTCGCCGGATGATTTGAAACCGATATCAAAGAATTCTTCAAGTACCGTGTTGGATTCGCATAGCATTTCTCCCTGAACCTGTGACAAATAGGCTACAGATGCGTTTTCATTGATTTCAATGGAATCACAACTATTCTTAAATATTGCTCTGAACAAAGTCGTTTTTCCGGTCCCGTTGGAACCGATAAGAGCGACTTTTTCACCTGCTCCAATTTCAAAACTGACATTTTCAAGAAGTAATTCGTCAAACGAGATACTGTAGTCATTAACTTTCAATGCGAAGGTATCGCGAAGGTCATGTGCGGCATGAAGCTCAATCTCCGGCTTCTTGATATCTACAAAAGGAGCCTTTATTCGACGAGCTTCTAGTCTTTCTTGGATCTTCACCCTTGCATAAAGCGCTTTTCCCCTTGATGCCTCCGAGTTGCTGGATGCAATCATTCTTAATTTGTGGATCATCTGATCATTTCTTTCGATTTCTACATCATCAGCGATTGCAAGTTCCTGAAGCTCAATTTTCTTTTGGAGCAATGTGAGATTGTACTCGATATATCCACCATCGAATTCCTGTAATTCAGTATTTTCAAGATGAAGGATTTTATCGAAACAATGATTCAATAGATATCGATTATGTGTAACGACCAATAGAATCCCTTTATGTGCATTGATGAGATTTTTAAGGGCACCTAAGTTTTCAAAATCCAAAAAAACATCGGGTTCGTCCATAATCATCAGATCTGGTTGCTTCAGCATTTCTTTGATGACTTGGATGAGTTTGAATTCACCACCACTGATCATTGATACAGACATGTCTTTAATTTTGCTCAGGTTTGCAAGATTAAGTTTTTTATTGATATTGCTTTCATAGTCATCCCCACCAATGGCGTTGAATGCATCCAGTGCATGTTGATATTTTTCAAGCAAAACATCTATTTCAGTGGAGGTTTCCATAGCGGTACCTATGGATTCGAGTTCATTACGCAGCGTAATATAGTCTTCACCGATATATTCGAATACAGTAATCTTTTTTGTGTGATCATGCTTGGGAAATTGGCTGACATATCCCATTTTACAATGCTGATCCAGTTCTATCGTTCCATCAAACATGTACCTTTCAGGATCCATGATCATTTGGATCAAGGTGCTTTTTCCACTACCGCTGGTACCAATGAAAGCTGAGTGTTGACCTTCTTCAAGAGTGAAAGAGATCTTATTGAATAAATCCTTTTGTGGAAAAGAGTAAGACAAGTCGTTAATTTTAATCATAATATTACCTTTCATTAAATTAAGTTTTTATAGCCCAACGGAGTTTGGCAGATCGAGCTCGGCTGTTCGTATGACATTCTTCAGCCGAGGGTCTGATGGGTTCAGGTGCGATTTCCTTGTAAATGCCTTCCCTCAAGTATTTTTTGAAGGATTTCTTAACTAGACGGTCTTCTCCAGAATGGAATGTCAGAATCGCTACACGTCCCCCTGATGCGAGGACATCGGGCAATTTTTCAAGGAAATCATATAGTACTTCAAATTCGCTGTTGATATCAATTCTAATGGCCTGAAAGCAACGTTGGCAAGATTTCTTTACTTCTTCATCTCTTGTGCTTTCTGGTATGAATTTTAAAGCGTTTTTTATGATTTGCATCAAATGAGTAGTTGTAGTGATTTCATTGCCCTTTTTGATTTCAGATATGATGGCTTTGGCAATCACTTCAGCATGGGGTTCATCAGAATTCTCAAACAGCATGCCTTCTAGTTCATCTTTTGTTATTGTCTTTAGGCGCTCCGCAGCAGAAATACCAGATTCAGGATTAAGGCGCAAGTCGAGTGGACCTTCGCTTTTGAATGAAAAGCCCCTCTCAGGATTATCAATTTGCATGGAAGAAACACCCAAATCCGCAAGTACAAAATCAAGCGGCCCCGATTCTAATGCAACCTGGTCAATGCATGAAAAGTTCAGTTGTTTGATAGTCAGTCTTTCAGGTCCATACCCCAGACTTTCTAGCCGTGCTTTGGTGCGTGGGAGTTCGATGGGGTCGACATCCATAGCATACATATGTCCAGACTGATCAAGACGTTTCAATAGTTCCAGGGTGTGACCTCCGTAACCAAGCGTTACATCAAGTCCGGTTTCACCTGGACATATAGCCAGTACTTCGAGAATCTCGTTCACACAAATGGAACGATGCATGCCTGCGGGGGTGTTGCCTTTTTGGATTATTTTCACTACATCCTCTGAATATTTCTCGGGTTGCAGTTCTTTATATTTCTCTTTGAATTTTTTGGGGTGTGTACCTTTATAACGTTCACGCCGCTGGTGTTTTTGACCTTGATCATCCATAGTGATCCTCCATGTGATTATTATGATATCATATCACAGATTGTCCTTCCTGAATGTTAATTTATCGGTTACTTTTTCTTTAAGAGGGTAATTAGTAAAAGGGACCTATGGTAAAAGTGTCAACCTTTTAAAATGTAGTGACGTATAAGGAGGAAAAAAGTGAGTATGTTTTGTTATCAATGTCAAGAAGCCGCAAAAAATACTGGTTGTACAGTAAAAGGCATATGTGGCAAAGAAGAGGAAGTTGCAAAACTCCAAGATGTGTTGATTCACACATTGAAGGAAATCTCGGCTAGTGTTGTAAAAAACAAATTGGACGTTGGAGAGCTTAATGAGACCAATCACCAAATGATTAGAAGTTTGTTTATGACTATAACAAATGCCAACTTTGACGACTGGGCAATTGAGCAACAAATCAAGAAAATGATTGCAATTGGAAATGAACTCAAAGGTGATATCACACCATACGATTCAAAAGCGTCTATGCTTATAAATGCTGAATCCATCGGTGTTTTGGCGACTGAAAATGAAGACATTCGCTCTTTGAGAGAATTGATCATTTATGGACTTAAAGGTATGGCTGCGTATACTGAACATGCATTAAATATTGGCAAAGAGAATAGAGAAATATATGAGTTTGTATATGAGGCGTTGGCGGCAACACTCAATGATTCACTTTCCGTAGATGATTTGGTGAAAATGACTTTAAGAACTGGTGAAAATGGAGTCAAGGCGATGGCTCTTTTGGATGAAGCGAATACATCCAAATATGGTAACCCTGAAATCACCAAAGTAAATATCGGTGTCGATAAAAACCCTGCAATCTTGATATCAGGTCATGATCTGACAGATCTCGAGCAACTACTTGATCAAACCAAAGGCACAGGTGTTGATGTTTACACCCATAGTGAAATGTTACCTGGACATTATTATCCGGCTTTTAAAAAGTATGATCACTTTGTTGGAAACTATGGGGGGTCATGGTGGAGACAAGTTGGTGAGTTTGAATCATTTAATGGACCAATATTATTTACAACCAACTGTATCGTACCTCCTAAGAGCGATGAGGTCAGAAAAAGAATCTTTACAACCGGGTCATCTGGATATCCTGGCTGTCTTCATATCATGCCAGATGCCGATGGTAAAAAAGACTTTTCAGCCATAATTGAAATGGCGAAAAATTTGCCTTCACCAGATGAAATCGAAACAGGAAATATTGTGGGTGGATTTGCTCATAATCAAGTCATTGCATTAGCGGACAAAGTAGTTGAAGCAGTGAAGTCAGGTGCTATCAAGAAATTCATAGTAATGGCTGGTTGTGACGGCAGAATGAAGTCTAGAGAGTATTATACAGAGTTTGCGAAAAAACTCCCAGAAGACACTGTGATTCTTACAGCAGGATGTGCCAAGTATCGTTATAACAAACTAAATTTGGGAGACATCGGTGGAATCCCTAGAGTACTTGATGCCGGTCAATGTAATGATTCTTACTCACTTGCAGTGATTGCGCTCAAACTTAAAGAAGTATTCGGACTCGATGATATCAATGAGCTTCCAATAGCATATAATATCGCCTGGTATGAACAAAAAGCTGTTATAGTACTATTGGCTCTGTTATATCTTGGGGTCAAGAACATTCACCTTGGTCCAACACTTCCTGCATTTTTATCTCCAAATGTGGCAAATGTCTTAGTAAATACATTTGGAATCGCTGGAATTGGAACAGTTGAAGATGATATTGCATCCCTTGTTACAAATTAATTCTTATGATAAAGTGTGTGGTGAAAAATCAAATCATCACACACTTTTTTTTGTTGAATGTATGTAAAAAATTATATTTATGGATATTTCCCAATAAAATGCGTGAAGTAAGCGCTTCTAAATGATAAAATAGTAAAGGATATATAAAAGCAATATGCTTGAACATAAAATATAATTTAGAGGAGATGTATTATGAGTAAACCAATTCTCTCAGCTCACTTCGAATCAAGAAAGCCATCTGATGTGCGTTTGGCTCAAATGAAATTCGATGAACGAAAAGTAAAACCTGAAGCGGTGATTAACGTAGGTATAGGAAATGTTTCTCTCCCTACCAATCCAGCTATGATGAAAAGATTGTTTGCGCTTAATGCACCGGACAGTCCTTTTGCTCAGGGCGTGATCAGATATTCTGGTACTGCGGGTACAATTGAGTGTCAAAATGCATTCAAAAACATTCTTCACTGTGAAGGTTTTGATACCAGCAAATTACATGTACAAGTTACAGATGGTGGATCTGCTGGAATGGAACTTCTTTTGATTGGAGTATGTGGACCGGCTGGAACGGATGAAAGACCACTTATGATGATAGACCCTGCTTACACAAACTACATCTCTTTTGCAGAGAGAGTTGGGCGTAAGACAGTCACTGTCAAGCGTCATTTAGGTGAAGATGGAAAGTTCACTTTGCCTGAACTCGACAAAATTGAAGAAACAATTAAAGCAAACAATCCTGGGGCATTACTTGTAATTCCTTATGATAATCCCACAGGTCAACTCTATAACCACGAAACACTTGTAGAACTCGCCAAACTCTGCGTGAAGTACAACATGTGGATGGTCAGTGACGAAGCTTACCGTGAGCTTTATTATGAAGATGGAACTGACCTCGTGAGCATCTGGGGTGTGAACGACGCTGAAGTTCCAGGAATTGAAGGCAGAAGAATCAGTATTGAGACAGCATCAAAAGTTTGGAATGCTTGCGGACTTAGAATTGGTGCAGTAATCACAGACAGTGCTGAATTCAACAATCGCTCAATAGCTGAATATACTGCGAATCTTTGTGCAAATGTCATTGGGCAGTATATTTTTGGTGCTCTTGCGCACGAAACCAAAGAAGATATCTTAGGATGGGCTAGCCACATTCGAGAGTACTACAGAGAGCATATCGTAAATGTTTACAATGGCCTCAAAGATAAAGAACCAGGTCTGATCGTATCTTCTCCTGATGCTTCGATCTATTCGGTTATTGACGTTAGAAATGTTGTAAAACCAGGCTTTGACGCCATTGATTTCGTATTATATTGTGCTCAGGAAGGATCTGTGAACGTTGATGGCGTCGAGACAACTCTTCTTGTTGCACCAATGAAAGGTTTCTATGATATCAAATCGGGTGAAGTTAATCCGGGAAGTACACAGTTCCGGATCTCATTTGTGGAAACTCCTGAGAATATGGCAAAGATTCCTGAGTTGTTCGTTGAACTTTTGAGACAATTTGAAGCACAAAGATAATTGCAATTCCATCAAGCCAATCCCCCTTGCCCTAAAGTGCAGGGGGGATTTTTCATGTCTTATTTGTCCTAATATTCTGATAATTGTGTACAAATCTTAAAATTTGCGCTCGTATGCATGACGAAATTATTATGTTAAAATTAAGAAAAACACATAAATACAGGATGGTTATGATGTTAACTAACAAGCAAATCGGAAAAATAGTATTTACAATTCTTATTGCGTCACTATTGATAGGTGTTTTTTTGCGTTCTTCAAATAATACATTTGAAGAATCCGAACTAAATACTGAAAATATAATGAATCACATTAAAAAACTCTCGTCCCAAGAGTTTTTAGGTCGACAGACTGGTTCTACTGGAGATCGGTTGGCACGTGAATACATAAAGGAATATTTCTATGAAATTGGGGTAGAACCTGCAGGTGTTGATAATAGCTATTTTCAGTCTTTTTCAACCCTTGTTCCCGATGTGGACAATGAAGCTGTTTTTATAGTGGAATCAAATGTTGATTATGAAGAAAAATCTTTTGAGATGTATAAGGATTATAGCGTCGTGATGTCCCCCAATGGAGGTGGAATAAATTATTATGGCGATTTGGTAGTCGTTGGAAATGATTTCCTGAGGATTGATCCTTCTGAAATCAGGGATAGAATTGTAGTGATAGAATTCAATTATCTTACGCCCCGTGTTGTTTCATATATTATCGAATCGGGCGGTAAAGGTGTTCTTTGTAGTACAGATACGAATACATTCAGTCCACCAAAAACATTAGAAAAGACCAAATCATTTGACGTCTCAGGTAAAATGAGTGAATCCATTTTACTGGGGTACATCTCGTCGGATGTATACAGATACTTTAACTCCATAATTGATAAGAATGAAAATCGTACTTTGAGTGAACCTATTGGAATCATTGAAAAAGTTCGAATAAAAGTTGATATAGATTTTCCAGTAGTAGATACAGCTAACATACTTGGGAAAATTGAAGGCAAATCGTCAAATGACAATATTCTACTTATTACAACAAACATAGATGGCTTAGGAGTCGGAACCGGAGATAAATATTTTCCCGGTGCTATAAACAATACTACTGGCATTGCGATTATGCTTGAAATCGCAAGAGTGATGAACCAGCAAGAGTATCCACCAGATCAAACTGTTGTCTTTGTAGGCTTCAGTGGCCAAGAACAGCAGTTTTCTGGATCTGGTCATTATATCAATTATCCAATTTATCCGCTTGACACAACAACTCTAATTCATATTGAGTCTATTGGTAAAGAGACTCTTGAAGGACTGAGTATAGCATCAGACCCAATTGCTGGTACTATTATCAAAGACCGAATCAGCATGTATGCTGAAGATAGAGGGCTTAAAACAATCCTAAGTCGTCAAGGTTATGGGGTGAGCACTCAATTTTCTAACAAGAAGGTCCCTTCAGTGTTGGTAAGTGATAGCAGTGGAACACAGAATTCCTATGAGGACAACTATGAGCATGTGGATGAAAAGACTATTGACAATGCTGCGAATGTCTTACTCCAGTATATTAAAAGAGATGTATATAAAGATTCAAGAATTGATTATTTGAGTTCAACGGAAAAGTTCTTGCTGATTTTGCTAACACTCGTGGGAGTTCTCAGTTATATGATTGTTAAAGTGTACAATACATTTCCAAATACGAGCATTGCAGGATACAGTATTGAGAATATATTTTTTTCCACACCAATTATAGTCATTAGAAGATTTTTTACAACAGTATTGCCATATTTTATTGCGGTTATATTGTTGACTTTACTTGCGAATATTGATCCTGGGACCAATATGAAAGAGATAAGTGGGAAAATGACTTCGAATGTATCCTGGTATTTAACTCTTAAGAAAAGTGTACTCTATTTAAGATCAATGTTAGATTTTGGTACTTATCAATCTGATACAGTGGGCAATATTTTCAAAGTAATTTACGATTCAAGTAAACTCAGTATCGCTTTGGTTGCTACTTCACTATTGCTGTCATCAGTAATTGGAATCTTGAGAGGAATGTATGAAGGTTTTAGATCCAAAAAGAGCAAATTAGGTTCGCTTGGCACGCTCATCTTTTTTTCTATTCCAGATGTATTGATTGTATTGATTGTGCTTTTTGGTTACATGCTGGTCAGCAGACAGTTTCCGAATGTGAGAGATATTTTGCCACTTAAGAATTTCATATTACCATTATTTACATTATCAATAATTCCTACCATTTATATCTCGAGAATTACCTTGATCAGTATTCAGGAAGAACTCGTCAAGGATTATATTAAAAATGAAAAAGCCAAAGGTTATTCAAGACACAAAGTAATATTTGTTGAACTTTTGCCTTCGATTGTTTATAGAATTGTTGACGCTATACCTGCCATTATGACTATGTTGTTGTCTAATATGATTATTGTGGAATATTTATTTAACTATAAAGGTATTTTGTATTATTTGATTTATTTTTACAATCGGCAAGATGTTCACAGATTTGTTCCACTTGCAATCACATTAGGACTGATTTATATCATATTCACCAAAGGGTCTCAATTAATTGCTAAAATGATCAATCCTTTGAAACGTAAGGGGGTATAGCCATGAAAAAAAATAATCTGCCACTGATACTGGGCAGCGTGGTTTTAGTGATAATCCTATTGGTGATGCTCTTTCCTCAAATGTTTGTTGATCAAAGCCCATATACCATACAACACATGAGATTCACGCATGAAAGTGGTAAACTGGCCGTTGAAAGAGCACCATTCCCTCCTTCAAAGGATAATTTTCTAGGCAATGACCATTTGGGGCGGGATATATTAAGTTATATTATTTATGGTACCCGAATGACCATTTCACTCGGTGTACTTATTGCAATAGGACAATTTTTGTTGGCGATTCCAATGGCATTGATTGCCGGTTTTGGGAATCGAATTGCCAAGTCCGTAATAATTCAGTCCAGTGTAATTTTTTCCGCTATACCTGCATTGCTTATTGCAATAATACTATTGAAACTGGACTTTTTTGTAGAACTTGATAAGCAAAAATCAGCAATTGCTTTTATTCTAGTATTGACTAGTGTGAGTTGGGCGAGACTTTCTGGGCTGATTTTAGAAAGAGTTGAGGCGATACTTACCCAGCCATTTATCAGAGGAGAAGTCGCAACTGGAAAAAAACATATTAAAATAGCAATGGAAAATGTTATGCCACATCTGGCTCCAGAACTTATAGTTTTGTTTTTTATGGAGATTGCACGAAACTTGTCGATGATGATGCAACTAGGAATATTTGCAGTTTTTGTTGGCAACTTAGGGCTGATCAACGATGCTACAGCAGGTGTTCCAATCAACCTTGAAATAAGTTTCGAACCAGAGTGGGCGAGTATGCTGAGCACCTCCAGAACGGTGATCAGTACTGCACCTTGGGCAATTCTTTATCCAGCGCTGGCTTTTTTTATCAGTGTTCTTGGGTTCAATTTATTTGGTGAGGGTTTAAGAATTGCCTTGCAAAAAAAAGATTCTCGTGCGGTGTTGGTATTTAGAAAATTAATTAATTTGGATTTTAAATATATTTGGAAGAATAGTGAAGCAAAGTCAAAAAATACGATCCTCATGTGGACTTTTGGTGTAATTTTTGTTATAGGATTGTTTTCGTGGGTTAATCATGAAGACTACAGTATCAGGTTTGGAGATGAGTCTTTAAAATTACCTGAAGACGTTGTAATTGGAACTGAATCGGCAATTAATACTGCAAATTATATTGCGTCCAAAATGTCTCAAATTGGGATTGAACCGATGGAAGGCAAGAATTATTTGATTGGTTATGATATTGGTCCGTCATACCTTATAGAATCACAAATTTTTAAACTGAATATCTTGGGGAAGCCTATTGAATTTGAAAAAGACTTGGATTATGCATTTATGACATCAGGCGATATCAATGAAACCGGACCAATATATGATGCAACTCACGAAGATTTATTCAATACTCAAGATTTCAGTCGATTTGAAGATCATTATGTCATGATTGACAAAGCCTATTACAATGATGGCGCGATAGCATCTTTCGTTGATAATATTTCGCGGAATGCAAGGATAAAAGGTGTGTTATTGGTAGCACGAAAAGATGAAGTTATTGGAAATGTTATAGTACATGCAAGTGAAGATTTAGCAGTATTACTCATTTCAAGAGAGGTCCTGGATAAACTTAGTGAATACCCAGATAGCAGTATTACGATATCGACAGCCGTTAAACCTATTGATTCTATTGGGAATAACGTTGTAGGAATTTTTCAGGGGGCTGACAAGAATATAGGTGATGAAGCAATCGTCATCGGCATGAACTACAATTATCTTGAAAGCAGCAATAAAAATGTTCTAGATTTCAATCTCAAATTGATGGAAAAACTTTGTAGTCTTGCCAGCAACAAAAGGTCCATAATATTTATGTTCCTTGATGGTACAATCAATGAAGCACAGCATGGTATCCACTACATCGCTCAAGATTTTCCTTATAGTTCTCAAAAGGTTCAGGTTTATATTGATCTTACAGGTATTGAAAGTTCAATGTTCGAAAAAGTGGAATTCAGTACCGCTCAAGCTCCAATCACAAGACCATTTGCATGGAGTCTAGGTCATCATCTTGATAAAGAATTGATAAAAAAAGGATTTGAAGTTCAACAGCTGGAAACTCTATTTGTTGGAGGGGAGTATGTTTTTACAGCCAGTGAAGCTGACAATGCTCTCTTTTGGAATCGTGGGATGCCGACAATAATAATTGGAACGGTAAAAGCTGAACAAAATACACAAACCCTTGAGGAATTGGGCAGCATTATTCTTGAAGTGATCAATAAGAACAATTATTGATTGTAATATAGGAGGCCACATGACACATGAAAACAAACTGATTGAAGTCACTGATCTGAAAGTGTCCTTTTATCATGAATCCGGAAAACTACAGGTTGTAAGAGGTTTCGATATGAGTGTCGAAAAGGGTAAGATTATTGGAATCCTTGGAGAATCTGGAAGTGGAAAGACTGTTTCCGCCACATCAATTTTAAAATTGGAAGAAGATGATGTGAGCAGTATTGATTCGGGAGAGGTCATTTTTAAAGGTTTAAATCTTATGGAGCTTTCAGAATCTGAGCTTAGAAAAATCAGAGGAAATAGAATATCGTATATATTTCAGAATGCCTCTAGTGCCTTAAATCCATTTAAGTCCATTGGTAAACAATTGACGGAAGTACTCAAGAACCATAAGCTTGCCTTTTCAAAGGAGCTTGTGTTGCAGGCTCTCGTTGAAGTTGGAATTGAGGATACTGAAACGGTTTATGATATGTACCCATTTCAACTCAGTGGAGGACAAAATCAAAGAATTATGATTGCACAGTGCATTATATCTAGACCGGATTTATTGATTGCTGATGAGCCTACAAGTTCTATCGATGCCTCACTCAGAAAAATTGTACTCGATTTATTGAAAGAGATTAACAAAAAAAACAATATGTCAATAATCATCATTACTCATGATTTTGATGTCGCTAAATATTTGTGTGATCGATTGGTAATCATGTATGGGGGACTGGTGGTGGAAGAGGGGCCATTAAATGAAATCTTTGCCAATCCATTTCATCCATACACGAAAGAGCTGATTGTATGTGCGGGTTCACTTAAAAAGGGAGACGAGATTGTATATACTTTGGAAGGATCTCCACCTTCGCCGTTTGAGTTTGCTGATGAATGTCCTTTTGCAAAGCGCTGTAAAGTGAGGTTGCCGGAATGTACATCTGAAATTCCACGCACACTGGAAATTTCAGGGAGAAAAGTAAGATGTATCAGATACGAGAAGAGGTGATGGAATGCAGTGTGTCGCTTTAAAAGTACAAGATTTGTCCAAACATTTCATAATCAGAAAGAGTGTTTTTTCAAAGAAGAAAATTATAAATGCTGTCAATAAAATCAGTTTTGAAGTGAAACAATATGAATCACTTGGCATCATAGGCGAGAGTGGTTCAGGAAAGACCACAATTGCCAATATGCTTCTAAAGCTAATAGATTCCAGTGAAGGCAGTATAGAACTCTTTGGTGTGAACATCACCAAACTCAGTCCGGACGCGATGAGGAGTCATAGAAAAGATATTCAAATCATTTTTCAATATACACATGCAGTACTTGACCCCAAAATGACGATTGAAGAACTAATAAAAGAACCTCTTGAAATCCACAAGGTTGTGAACGAAGACGAGTACGATGCCGAAGTGGACAGGCTTTTGACTATGGTTGGACTTTCTTCATCGGAAAGAAAAAAATTTCCATCTCAACTGAGTGGAGGACAGAATCAAAGGATTATCATTGCAAGAGCCATCGCCACCAGAGCAAAGCTGATTATTTGTGATGAGCCGGTCTCTTCCCTTGATGTTTCTGTACAAGGTCAAATTTTAAATCTTTTAGTGAAACTCAAAAAAGAGCTTGGACTGACATATGTCTTGATATCTCATGATCTTAGCGTGGTCAAACATATGTGCAATCGCATAGCGGTTATGTATCAAGGTGAAATTGTGGAACTCGGTGAAACTGGGAAAGTGCTTTCTAATCCCACGAATCCTTACACAAAGAAATTGATTGCATCAATTTTAGATTAGAGGTACAAATGTGATTTAGGTCACTGAAAATGAATCCTCAATTTGCTAAAGTAAGCTTAATAAAGCAATTTGGAGGAAATAATGTTCAGTGATGACTATAAATTGGTAATGGAATCAGCAAAATCGAAACAACTTTTTTTAAAGGCGAATCCACTTGGCTTTTTTGTGGCTTCCATCATGGCCGGAATGTTTGTTGGCCTTGGAATCATGCTGATATTTTCCATAGGCGGTCTTTTGGTTGGAGCACCTTACGCCAAGATCATTATGGGGGCATCTTTTGGTATTGCACTTAGTCTGGTGATCATGGCTGGATCTGAGCTTTTTACAGGAAACAATTTCATTATGGCTGCTGGTTTGCTCGGAAAACGAGTCTCTTGGTCAGCAGTATTGAAGGTTTTCATTCTGAGCTATTTGGGTAATTGGTTAGGATCGATTATTTTGGCAGGACTCTTTTATGGAGCAGGACTCGCTGGTGGACCGGTAGGTGAATTTATTGCCAGCAGCGCTGAGGCTAAAATGAGTATACCTTTTTGGTCGCTGCTCATTAGAGGGATACTGTGTAATATGTTAGTTTGTCTTGCAGTATGGACAAGCTTTAGGATGAAGTCTGAAAGCGGAAAACTTATAATGATTTTTTGGTGTCTGTTTGCATTCATAACCACTGGATATGAACACAGCATCGCAAATATGAGTTTGTTGACTGTCTCATTACTGGCGCCATTTGAAACTGCAGTGTCGCTTGGTGGATACTTCTATAATATTTTAGTGGCTAGTCTAGGCAACATGATCGGCGGAATCGTGGGAATTGGAATTCCTTACTATATCATTTCAAAAAAAGGGTATTAAGTAGTCAGTATGATTTGGAAGGAGAAAGGGATGGCAATCAAAAAGGTATCCATTATCGGAATGGGAGCGCTTGGTATTCTCTTTGGTCAGCATTTTACTGAAAAGATGGGAAATCAATCCGTCGCATTTGTTGCAAATGATGGAAGAATAGAAAAATTCAAGCAATCAAAAGTTCATTGCAATGGCAAAGAATGTGACTTCAGAATGGTATCGGACGGGGTAAAAGAAAATCCTGCAGATTTGGTGATTTTTGCAGTGAAATCCACTGCACTTGTAGAAGCACTGGAAACTGCAAAATATCAGATTGGCGATGATACGATCATCATATCGCTTTTGAATGGTATTTCCAGTGAGCAAATTATCGGAGCTAGATTTGGTATGGAAAAAATCATCCACTGTGTTGCACTGGGAATGGATGCTGTCAAAATGGGCAATGATCTCACCTATACCAAAATGGGTAAACTGTGTGTGGGGATTTTACCGGATGAAACCGAGAAATCGGGCATGTTGAATACACTATGCGAATTCTTTGATGAAGTAGGGCTTCCATACACCAAAGAAGACGATATTCTGCATCGTTTATGGAGCAAGTTTATGCTCAATGTCGGTGTGAATCAGGCAGTCATGGTTTATGAAGGTACGTATGAAACGATTCAAAAACCTGGAGAAGCCAGAGAAGTGATGATTGGAGCCATGCGCGAAGTGATGGAACTCGCTCATTATGAGGGGGTGAAGCTTACCATTGATGATCTTAAGGCTTATGTCGATTTAATGGGTACGCTTTCACCGGATGGGATGCCATCCATGCGTCAGGACGGTCTAGCGAAAAGAAAATCCGAAGTGGAATTGTTTTCCGGGACGGTTTTAAAACTCGCGAAAAAGCATGGTTTGAAGTTTCCAATCAACACAATGCTTTATGAAAAGATTCATGATATGGAAACAGGCAAGATCATA
>Ga0255398_1028_pt1 | contig 15386 bp, 16 predicted proteins | sample ANMaggSeSYBR01K3_FD_182119 | JGI IMG/M metagenome (GOLD analysis project Ga0255398, IMG submission 182119) | Sediment cell enrichment communities from methane seep in Santa Monica Basin, California, United Staets - ANME aggregate JGI... | ecosystem: Environmental > Aquatic > Marine > Cold seeps >...
AGTGGCCGTCGCAATTGAAACGTGTCGTGAATATTGTGATTTTCCCGATGATATCCTTAACAATCCCGTTGCGTATGAAGACCCGGAAAAAAGTATCAATATAGCGATTGATGATGTCATTGTAAAAAAACAAGAAGAGATTCGCGAAGGCGGCAGAAAGACGGAACGAGGAAAGCGTAAGTACGTTCATAATACGGTTGTCCATGTAGCGAAATCCGGGGTCAGTTACATACTGAACGGACATGGCATAAAAAATGTTCTTTTATTTCTGACAGCATTTATCTTCCATAATGGTCTGATTAAAAATCGATTTCAATTCTTTACTGATGGACATAAAATATTGAATGAGACAATTCTCAAATGGTTCAGTTGGTATAAGAATATTGGGCTCATTCTGGATTGGTTTCACCTGGAAAAGAAATGCAAGGAACAACTGAGTTTAGCGATGAAGGGACGTGTCGTTCGTAATCAAATGCTCGACAAACTCATGCCGTTATTATGGCATGGTTTAACAGACAAAGCGATCGCTTTTCTTGAGGAAATAGAAAGTGCTTTTATAAAGGATAAAAGCGCGATGGAAAGGATTATTACTTATTTAAAAAGAAACAGGCCATATATCCCCTGCTATGCGGTAAGGAAAGAACTTGGTCTTTGTAATTCGAGCGCCATTGGAGAAAAGATGAATGATCTTATTGTATCTGAGCGTCAAAAGCATAATGGCATGAGCTGGTCAAAAGGTGGTTCTGTGTCCTTGGCAACAATTACATCCTTAAAAAGAAACAAAGAATATAAGCGGTGGTTTGAGGAAAAAGAAATTGATTTCAAATTGGCGGCGTAAATCTGAAAATTCCTAACCGCACAGCTCGAAAGTCTGATGGATGGTGGATTGGCTGGCTTATTGATCTGCCCGGGGTAAATGCACAGGAGAAAACAAAAGCGAAACTTATTGAATCTTTGCGAATTGGCGCTGAAGATATGCTGGATACCGAAGTGCCTTTTGAGCTTGGCGCCGAAATGACCATGATTGACATTTCCGACCCGACATGGACAAAGTCACCAATTGAAAATCTAACCGCATCCTAAACTCGAAATCGTTAGCTTATGCCTCGCCAAGCAAGACTTGATGCTCCCAGTGTCCTTCAACATGTAATGGCCCGGGGAATTGAACGCCGGAAAATCTTTTGGGATGACAAAGATCGCTCTTCCTTTCTTGAACGCCTGGCCATCATCCTTGAGGAAACACAAACGCAGTGCTATGCATGGGCTTTGATTCCAAACCACTTCCATATTTTGTTGTGTACTGGTACTACGCCGCTTAGCACCGTGATGCGCCGACTTATGACCGGATATGCCGTAACATTCAATATACGTCACAGGCGAAGCGGGCACCTTTTTCAGAATCGGTACAAGTCAGTTATTTGCGAGGAAGACCCTTACTTGTTGGAACTGATTCGATACATTCATCTGAATCCACTGAGAGCAAAACTGGTCGAAGATCTGAAGGCCCTCGATAAATATCCGTGGTCAGGTCACAGCGCCATCCTTGGCCGTCGCAAAAACCCACTTATTCCAAAATTAGAAAAAGAAGTTTCCTCCGCTGATAAGCGGATTGGTTTTTCTCAGTTTCGTCCGGAAACTGAGAAAGCAAGAATGAATCCTGAAAATCCAGCCTGCCCCGTAGCTCCGGCAGATGGTACTGGGGTTAATCCTGTCAAAAATAAATCCTTAGCGGAGAAGACGATCGAAGGTGTTCTTCGATATTTCGGCGAAAGCTTTAAGATTGCTCGCAGAAGGTACCGCCAGTTTGTTAAGAATGGAATAGATCAAGGAAAACGGCCTGAATTCCAGGGAGGTGGCCTAGTCCGAAGCGCCGGTGGCAACAAAGCGGGTCTCCTCGGGCGAAAGAAAGAAGCGCGCGAGAAGGGAGATGCGAGGATACTGGGTAGTGGGGATTTCGTGAATGAAGCATTAAGTAAAGCCGGAGAGGAATGGGAATCGCAAATAGGTCCCAGACCATCTCTTAAAGCCTTAATAAATACTGTATCAGAAGCCTTTGATCTGTCTTCTCAGCAATTGAAGTCAAGGAGTCGAAGAAAATCTATTGTTGATGCTCGTTCGGTTCTTGCACGAGTTGCAGTCAGAAATTATGGTTATAAGGGGATAGAGGTTGCTCAAGCCCTGTCGCTGAGTCCCTCGTCGGTGAGCAGAATTGTGGAAAGCGGTGAAAATATTCTTGACAATAAGAAGGATGTTGCTGTAAAGATAGCAGATATGGAAATATGAAACAACGTCCCCCATTACAACCTTCTTGACAATAAGAAGGATGTTGCTGTAAAGATAGCAGATATGGAAATATGAAACAACGTCCCCCATTACAACCGTCCCCCATTACACCGTCCCCCATTACACGCCAATGGGAATAATTGGTGAAAACGGCCTTGCTTTGCCCTGTTTGACACCCTGTTCCCATATTTTTATCATGTAACGCAAAAGATGCAGGGCGATCAGAGGATCTGAATAGCTCTTATGCTCAAAGAGCAGATAAATATAAGCAGAATCTCCCTGCTTGAGGTCAACCTGATAAATGATATCTGAAAAATGCTCTCTTAGCTCTTTATCTACAAAAGAGTCTTTGCTTACCACCAACGATTCTATATCCAAAAGCACTGTAATGTCCGCAGGCAGGTAGTAAAGCACAAAATCCAGTGCAGCCTCCTCTCTACGCGAAAGCACATCTTTGAAAAACCGGTCATGGGGATTGGAAATTTCGGTCATTTATCCCGGTCCTTTGCTGAGTTGATAAAATGTAGTTAATCGTCCATATATATTATATATTTTTTATCATAACGATGTTCATCTTTGCAACCCTATTTTAGCCGTTAATGACGACCCCTCTGGTTTGTTTATCAAGAGGAAAAATTTAGCCCAAAGTAACAACTAAAAATCATAAATACCAATTGGTTGAATGAGTTATTTACTTACTTATGGACGTCCCGTATTCCTCATTATCTCAATATGTTGCCGTGGCCCGATCCCCATTGCGTCGTTTACTTTATTTCCTTTAAAACGAAACGCTTTGGGTATCCGAACCGCTTGCGATCAACCATTTTGAAATATTTTTGCTATTAATTCCATAGCCTACCCCTTTTCATGGCATTGATATATAAATGAGGATAGCTTTTCGACAAATTCGATCACTGCCTACCATTCATTTTTAAAGAACTCATGATGCGCTACCACCAGACACGGCGCAGAAAACACCGAAGAGATGAGAAACTTATAAACTAATGAGCGTCCCACAGCCTTTCCCTAGTTCGTCGCAAATGAATTAATACTTGACATGGCCATCTATAAAGCTGGATGCTCAAGAATCAGACTAAAAAAATGGTATCAATTCATTTGCGACGAACTATAATTGTCATACAATTTCTTTTATATTCTGATGACAACTCAAGTATAAGAATTAAATTCAAAGAAAATATATTTTCGATATTCAAAGAAAAGTATATACAAAACTCACAACATAATGACCCCATTCCCCTTATTTATGGACGTCCCGCAAGTCGTTCCCAAGCACCAAAAAAAGCCTGTTTTTTAGCACTTTCCCTCAAAAATCAGTTGGTTAGCGCGGCCCGACCCCAAAGCCCGGGATGTGGGGATGTGATCTTCTTCTGTTCTTCGGTAGAACTAATTTTCCCTCTTCTTAAGTTTCTCCAAATAAAACTCAATCTCCTCTGCCTTCAGCCCTTTCAACCTCTCCTCTGCCTTCAACCCTTTCAACCTCTCCTCTGCCTTCAACCCTTTCAACCTCTCCTCTGCCTTCAACCCTTTCAACCTCTCCTCTGCCTTAAACTTTGAAAGCACTTCTTCAGGATTAAGTACTCCTATATGGGACTTTATGTAATCTTTTTGAAACTGTTCCATGGTATACGGCATAGCTATTCCCTCCAATGAATACTTCTCTAATAATTGGTTTATTACTGTACTGCCATCATCCATATGCCATTTGTAATTCGCCAATGCAAACCTTACACTTTCAGGATCAAAACTGAAAAAAGCCAATACAGCATTACGCTGAGCTAACGGCAGCCTGCTTAATACTATTATCCTTATCATACGACTTAATATCTGAATCTCATATACTCCTCCAACTACCTTTTTTGTGCTTACACCGGATAACAATCTTACCGGATATCGGGTGCTAACCGCATATAGCCGAATATCCTCTCCCTTTACCTTCCTCCTGCCGATAACCTTCCTGTAATTCACGTAGTGGCCTATCAACTCCTCTATCGCCCAAAAATTTAATGCCTCTTTCTTTGATTTGTAGCTGAGCAGATTATGGCTGGCAAGATTATCAAAACCATCGCATATATCTAAAAGATTGGCTTCTTTATCTTCCTGTTTAATAATAACAACATCAAGAAACTGGCGCTTCAGTGAAAGGTCTTTTTCTAATTCTACACTAAAACCACGATCCGATAAATAGTCCATCAGCAATAGTCCAAACAAACGATGCCAGTTAATCCTCATATCTCAACCTTTTCAAATATGCCCAATCAATGATATTATTATCATTTCTTTCTCATTCAAAATTGCTTTATTTATTGTATAGGAAATTATAAAATCAAAATCCCTTTAAAGTTAGTGAATATAAGCGTTCACGCTGTTTTTTTAATCCGCCTGAAGGGCGTTTTGTTCTTATCAAACGATGTTATGATTTTTATACATCAAAAAGCCTATCTGTCAAGAATGAAGACCCTGACTAACCATCCCGATGAAATAGAAACGAAAAAAGTATTTCATTATTGTTTTCATGCAACACGAAAACAATGAAGGGATGAGAACTAATCCCGCATTCCCCTGGCGTCCGTCAAACGGACGGGGCTGTGCTGCAAAGAGCAACAGCCTTGATCCCGATGGGCCTCCGGCTCGGAGAGTGACTGGTGCGGAACAGGGGGCAAAAGCGAAGCTGTGCTGGTGCGAAAGTAAGAGGACAAGCGAAAAAAGATGTATTTTTTTGTAGGGAGAGGTGTTTATTCTCTTGACAGGCCCTTTAATGGGTGACCTCATTTTTGGTATATAAATGACGATAGCTTTTCGACAAATTTGATCACTGCCTGCCCTTCATTTTTTAAAGAACTCATGATGCGCTATCACCAGACACGGCGCAGAAAATACCGAAGAGATGAGAAACTTATAAACTAATGAGCGTCCCCCCAGCCTGACTGTCAGTATATATATCTTTTTTCTTGACTTATCATGTATTCGTGCTATCAAAAATTATTAATATACAATATTAATATAAATTATAGGAGAGCTTATGAACACTATAAAAACAGTCGGCAGTAGCGGGCAGATCTCTTTAGGCAAAAAATTCGCAGGTCAAACCGTAATGTTGGATGAAATCGACACAGGGGTTTGGATTGTCAAGCTGGGTCGCTTCATTCCCGATAATGAAAGGTGGCTTCACAGGCCGGATGTCCAAACCAAACTTAATGAAGCAATTGCCTGGGCAGAGAAAAATCCGCCCGAAGATACAAACTTTGAGGAATTAGAAGCCAGGATCAAATGATGAGTCAGAAAATACATCAACACATACGTTTAGATTTGAACAATTCTGTTTTTCAACGCCTGCTTTTCAATCTGTCCAAAAGTGATCAGCACAACACCCTCAATACTTTGCGAAAATTGGCATACATGACATGGCAACAGGTATATTCAGATTATGGTCTAAAATGGGAAGTTATTCTATCACAAAAAGGCCCTGGCGGTAACAAACTTTACAGTTTTCGAATCGGCAAGGGATTTCGGGGAATAGCAAATCGTGACGGCTCATGGCTACGCCTGTTGTCGTTACATCCTGATCATGATTCAGCTTATCAGTGATTTAATTAAATGGGAATCCATCCCATTTTTGTCATCCCAATTGCGAAGGAACCCATCCCATTCGCAAAGCGAATCATCCATTCATCCTTGTCGAAGGCAATCATCCCGCTTTTGTTTTTCATCCCTTTTTTACCATCCCTCCACTCCCCTTCGTATCCCTTCCTCCAGAGTCTCCACCACCTCATACCCAAGCACCTTCTTTGCCTTTTCACAGGAAAACGTCAGCGGACAGCTTGACAAGTCAATAGTTAATATTTAAGATGCGACCCCGTTGGTTTCCCTTCTTAATGAAATAATCAAGGTTTGACCCCAGATATTCTCAATCTATAAATTGCTGCATTATACAACAGATTTGATGGAGGCACATCCCCATGCACTGGTAATGCCGACAGTTTTATTTACTGATCGCACAAAATGGCGCAAAGATGTTGTCCGCAAACTGGAAACAAGATTAAACGACCGATTGTTTTTGCATTTTGAGTATCTGTTTTTCAAATTATTTGACTTTAATGCACGAGATTATTACGATATAAACAATCCTGTGGTTAAAATATTACTGCCGAAAATGAATTATAAAAAGGATGAACGAATAGAAGTGATAAGGCAGGCATACTCAGGATTATTTCAACTTGCTTCCAGCGGACTTTTTGATAAGTATGTTGATTTTATTGATGTGTATGCGGAAGTAAGCGAACAAGAACAAGAAAACCTGTATCATGAAATAATTCAGCATAAGGAGACAGTCATGTTGGCACAATACATTAGAGATAAAGGGATGCAGCAGGGGATGCAGCAGGGAATGCAGCAGGGGACTATGAAACTTTTGTCCCGTCAAATTGCGAGACGTTTTCAGATCAGCCCTGATTCTGTTCATCCCATGTTTGCGGGATTGACCACAGATCAGCTTGAAGAACTGGGGGAACAGTTTGTTGATGCTGAGAGTTTGGATGAGATTCGGGGATGGGCTGAGGAGAAACGGTTGTCCAGAATTCAATAGTGGGTGTATAATCTGTTCGTGGCCATCTGGTGTGATGCATAGTTTCTTTGACAGTATTAACGAGATCGGCAGGATTCTCACAAAAAACTGAAAGATATTGGCGCTTATTTCTGGGTTGGAGAATCCAGCGTGTTCCAGGCATGCAGGCGTGTTAAGGATAAAATAAGAAAAGATAAAAGTGTGAAGAATGAAGACCTGACCCCTATGTCTTCTTTTTGAAAAAAAGGGTTGGCCGAATATTTACATTTATTTTTAGTAAAATCCCTTAAAGGGTATACACAATGAAAGAATTTCGATATGGTTTCAGATTGTCCGTGGTCATTCCGGTCTTTAATGACCAAGAGGTTTTGTATGAGCTCTACGACCGGCTTCATTCGGTTTTGCAAACATTGTCTGCTAATTACGAGATTGTTTTCATTGATGATGGGAGCAAAGACAATTCATTTCCACTACTGAGACAGTTGCAATTGAAAGAACCGGGTATTAGGCTGATTAAACTATCTCGCAATTTCGGACAGGCTAATGCAATTTCTGCGGGTTTAGATCATGTGAGCGGTGATGTAATTGTAATAATGGATTCGGATTTACAGGATCGTCCGGAAGATATTCATAAGCTGGTAGATACAATGATAGAAAAGGACGTATCAATGGCTATTACGAGATGGATAACTAGAAAAGACAATTTTTTCAAAGTAGCCGCATCTCGACTTTTCCATTTTGTGACGAATAAAATTACTAACATTCACCATGTGCCACGGCTCGGCATCTTTCGAGCCTTGAAAAAAGATGTTATCGAAGAGCTGAAAAAAAATCCTGAAAAAACAGCAACATCTATAAGTCTATTATATTGGATGGGATACGATTATGCCATTGTCGATTTACATCGTGACCCAAGATATGCTGGGTTGAGTGGATATACTATCGGAAAAATGTTCAAGTTGTCGTTTGATCGCATATTTTCTTATTCACTCTTCCCAATTCAGATGGCAAGCATAATCGGCATAATTCTTGGAACTATGAGTATTCTTTTGGCTTTATATTACGTTCTTCAAAGATTCTTTTTTGAAAACGTTTTACCAGGCTGGACATCTCTTATTGGAATCGTTCTATTTCTCTTTGCCATAAATTTCTTTTTTCTGGGAATTATTGGTGAATATTTGGGTAGGATATTTCTTGAAGCTAAGCAACGGCCAAAGTACATAATAGAAAAGATCTATGAAAAAGGATAAACAAAAAATGAATAAGAAGGTTATTTGCTTGGGAGGGCAAGGTGATCCAGCGTCGATTGGAAAGGCCATTATAGATGCAAACCGACACGCTGATGATGAGTTGGAATTTGTTGGGTTTTTGAACGATCGGATAAAAGTTGGAACAATATTGGAAGGTTTCCCTATTTTAGGCAGACTGGATCAAGCTCAAACATTTGTTGATAAAGGGTACTATTTTATCAATGGAATATACCGGATTGATGGTAATAAAAGGAGGATCGCCCTGTTTGAAAGTCTCGCCATTCCAGAATCCAGGTTAGCCACCTTTGTTCATCCCACTGCTTATGTTGCCCCGAATGTGGTGTTTGGTCCTGGATGTGTTGTTATGCCCAATGTCTGCATTTCACCTGAAGTTACTTTCGGAAAATGTTGTATAGTTCTTCAGTCTGCAACTGTTGGACATAATAACGTGGTTTCAGATTACTGTCACATTTCTGCTCAGGCTTGTCTGGGTGCTTATCTTAAAATTGGAAAAGGGTGCCATATTGGCATGAATTCGACCATACGAGAAAACATAACTATCGGAGACTATTCAACTCTTGGAATGGGATCCGTTTTGCACAAAAACATCGGCAAAGATGAGATATGGGCCGGCTTTCCAGCGAGATTTATACGCAGACCACATGATGACTGACTGCGCAGACCCTATAAGTTTTTTCTGGCTTATGCCACAAACGTTGCTGCTACGGCACAACTTGTGGCTGGTGGGCTGGGCGCACTCTTCTTTTTCAGGATGATGTGGGGAAAGTGCTGAACTTTGCTGATCAAGATTTCACAAAATAGGTTTTTTTACTCTAACCGCCTTCTTGGCGTGTAGACTTGAGTCAACTGGGAGGTTGTTATGCACATACTGAATACGTTTGAGGCCACTTTTAGTTTCCTTGAGGATCGTAAATACATACATGGCTCTACGCTGGCATATGGTTTGCTTGATGCAATAGAACACTGGGGCCTTGGTAGTGTTGATCGTCTTGTCGCATCTTACCATAACATGTTGAATGAACACGGCAGATATGATCTTTTTGAAGATCCAATGACGAAGAATCTCGTGGAACAGGGCTACTGTTCAACCTTCAATATTTATTGCCATGAAAATACATATCTAGTTGGGGTGAAAGGAAACGGAAAGCCCGTTATGGATTCAATCCCATACGATGAGGAAAGTATGATCAGTTCGGGTGAGATTGTCGTGGATGAGAAGTCAGCATCCATACTCTGGTATCTGGATAAACCCATATTGAATATCCTAATCGCTTTGAACAAAAAGTTGCATTTAAGTATCTTACCCACTGAAGGTTTCGGAAGGTGGATTGTCTCAAGGCTTGATCTGAAATGGCAGCTAATGAATTCAACTCAAAACAGTCTGTTGAAAATCAAATTAATTGGAAATATAAGAGGGCTCACCACTAAATCTTCGGTTGAATTGAACGGCCAACGTGTCGGAGATATATACTTCATGAGGGAGTTATTATGATCGGCATAAAGAATATAGGGGTGTATGTTCCTGAAAAAAGGATTAACAATATCGACAACTTAAACCGCTTTGGTGTAGATAACGACTTTCTCGAAAAGAAAATCGGGGTCCACGCTGTTTCAAGAAAGCAAGATTCAGAACTTGCTTCTGACCTGTGCATTTCAGCCTTTGAGGATTTGTTGTCCAGAGAGCCCAACCTTGACCGTAGCCAGATAGATTTTTTTTGTGTGTGTACGCAAAATGGAGATTATCAACTACCGCATACCTCTGCCATTGTTGTGGCAAAGCTTGGCTGTTCCTCGAATTGTGCTGCATTTGACATCTCGCTGGGGTGTTCAGGCTATGTATATTCTTTACTTGTGGTCAAGAGTTTTATGGAGGCAAACGATATGAAACAAGGCCTCCTTTTTACCAGTGATCCCTATTCCTCAGTTTTGGACACGAACGACAAAAACACATACTTACTCTTTGGAGATGCCGCCACTGTTACACTTTTGACTGACAGCCCGATATTTACCATTGGCCAAGGTGCTTTTGATACTGACGGGACCAAATATGATAACCTAATAAAACGTAAAAATGAGACCCTACAAATGAATGGCCGAGGTATTTTCAATTTTGTGATGCGCTATGTCCCGGAAAATGTCCGAAGATGCATGAAGTTAAATGAAGTAGACGAAGATGGCGTTGATGCTTACCTGCTTCATCAAGCTAGTAGATATGTCGTTGATAATCTTGTCCATCGCATGAGATTCAATCCCGGTAAGGTGCCTTTTAACATTCAACAATATGGTAATACTGTTTCATCGACAATTCCTCTATTGTTAAAGGACTACATCTACGATAAAGAAAAACAGACTATTTTACTTTGTGGCTTCGGAGTTGGTCTATCTGTGGCTTCAGTAATCATAAGGAGGTTATGAATGGAACAAGTAAGAAAGGAAGATATAATTAGGGTATTGAAGGGAATAAATATAAACGCTGATCTTGAGGCTTTGGATCCATCTGTGGACTTGGTATCACAGGGGGTCGATTCCCTTGACATGATGAATATGTTGTTTAAAATCGAGGAAGTTTTCTCAATAAAAATCACCGACGACTCAGTAGATAATGGCGAATGGCTTACAATTGATAAAATGGTCAAAAATATTAATGAACTACTTGTTCAAAAAGATAAGTCTATTTAAGTTCAAAATGGATAGTTAAATTTTTCATCAGGTATGTTTTTTTCGGACGGAGCTGAAAGTATTTTTTAGCTTATTTGATGAAATAACCTTTATTCTCGGTTCAGCTATCTGAGTAATAGAAACTTAATGGTCAGGATTGTATTTGATTTACCTTGCATTGATATTCAAATCCTTGGCAGCAATATTTGCCAAGCAAGCCGCTCTAACCAGCATCGGAACAGGGCTATACGGAATCGTAATCAACATCTGGTTAGTAGCCGCAGTTATCGTTCTGTTCCTTCAAGCTGTGACTTGGACATTTGTGTTGAGACGCTACCCATTAAGCTTTGCTTACCCTTTCATGAGCTTGGTTTTTGGCCTCAATCTTTTCGCAGCTTGGCTGATATTTGACGAAATGATCTCGCTAAATCACGTCGTCGGCATCGGAATAATCATCCTTGGTGTCACAATACTTAGGACATCCCGGGAAGCTGGATTAAAACGGTGACACAGTGACCTGCGAACTTCCACTACATGAACTATCCTTGGCGTTCTCTATTGTACTTACAGCGTTTTCCCAGGTTTTGTTGCGGCTCGGAGCGAGAAACAAGGCCAGGATAGCAAGCGCTGTCTTAAATCTACGAACCATATCTGGCTATGCGCTTTTCTTGATTGTAGTTCTGCTGATGATATACGCTATGCAGGAGATACCTTTGAGGACTGCTACTGCGTGGAATTCAGCTACATACATTATTACTCCTCTGGCCGCGGGATGGTTTGCAAAAGATCCTTTAAATGCGAGGATGTTTATTGGCTCAAGCTTCATCGTTCTAGGGATTGTAGTGTTTTCCTTATAGAATAATTGTTCGCTCTTTAGCGCTTACACGCTCAATGTTCTTCTGTGATCGGTCATGAAACATAAATTGATATGTTAGACCTTGCATTACTGAAATCGGCAAACGTAATTCTCGGGCCAATTGTGTGAGGTATTGCTTTGCCACGATGCATAAAAATCTTGGTGACCGTAATACTTTGGGCATAGCAAGCACATCATTCAAGAAAGGACCACGCGATGAAAAAGCATCTAATCATAATAGGTGCGAGTTATTTGCAACTTCCGTTGATTCTTAAGGCCCGAGAGATGGGTATTGAAACTCATGCCTTTGCTTGGGAAGAAGGGGCTGTTGCAAAATCTTACTGCGACTATTTCTATCCGATCTCAATTGTGGAAAAGGATACTATTGTTAACGAGGCAAGAAGAATCCAGCCGGATGGGGTTGCCACTATAGGATCCGATTTGGCCGCAGTTACGGTCAACTATATTGCAAACGAACTGTGCCTGATAGGGAATTCTCTTGAAACAACTGCTCTCACAACAAATAAGTACCTGATGCGGAAAAAGCTGTCAGATTCAGGCCTTCCGTGTCCGAAGTTCCTTCTGGCCAAACAGAGCACATCTTTAAAAGAGATCAACCTTAAATTTCCAGTTATCGTCAAGCCAACAGACAGGTCTGGAAGTAGAGGCGTAACAAAGGTTAGTGAGATTTCAGAACTTCGAAGTGCTGTCAAAAGGGCACTTTCGGAGTCTCTTAAAAACGAGGCTATCATCGAGGAATTCGTAGCAGGGCAAGAGATTAGTGTTGAGATGATTACATGGGAGGGTAAACACCATTTTCTGGCAATTACTGACAAGGTAACAACCGGCCCGCCATATTTTGTCGAGACCCAACAACATCAACCTTCTCTCATCTCTTCCCAATTGAGAGACAATGTCCTGAACACAGTTTATCAGGCTCTTACGTGCCTGGGAGTGGCATACGGTGCTTCACACAGCGAACTTCTTATCACTTCCGATAACGATACGTACATCGTCGAAATCGGCGCAAGGATGGGGGGAGACTGCATTGGTTCGCACCTTGTACACTTGTCTACCGGATATGATTTCGTGAGAGGAGTAATTGAAGTGGCGTTTGGCGAGTTTTCAGCTCTCGAAGGATCCAAAAAGCACTATTCTGGTATCTACTATTTGACCGCAAAGCCGGGAAGAATTGAAAAAATAGTCGACTACAGCGAGAGGTACCAACAAATCGTCAAGAAAGAGTTATTCGTTAAACAGGGAGACGCTGTCAAGCCCATCAGAGAAAGTGCAGATCGGCTTGGATATTTCATTTATCATCATGGGTGCAGAAGATTTGTACCTCAGGGAGATGTATTTGAAATTGTAACCGTATCCTGAGGAAAATAGTCAAACCATCGCGAACTTGCGGTGCTGGCACTGTGTCACCACGTATATACTGATGGGAACTCACAAGAATTGGTTCTTTACCAAATTTTCGGAGGTTAGATAATCGGATTTTGATGTAATAGATGCCTTTGATGTTCTGGAGCATAAGGAAAGAACCCAAGCATTGTTTACGAAGGACCAATGAAATAATGTTGTCGCCTAAAAAAGGAGTTGGAGTAATCGACCTCCCGCAGAGCGGGAGGCATTAGGAAGCCCAATGGCATTCGCTTAAGCTTTTACATTAATTTCAACAAGTTATTCATACTTGACATAATCTTATTTTTGTGCATTGCGTATTTTGTTAGAAAATCAGGTAGGATTAATCCCAATGCATATTTTATTGATTTTGTCAAATAACACGTAATTATTTGAAATTACAAAGAAAAGCTTAAGTGAATGCCATTGCCCCGAAGGGGGGCGAAAAACGTGTTGGTGCTGGTGTCTGCGGTCGTAACATTTATTGAGACTGTTAAGAGCATACTGAGTCCAGACAGCATCCTCCGAACACAGCGGACGGTTCTGCCAGATGTTACGCATGGCAGAAAGGGCTTCTCTCGTCAAAACATCACGCCGGAACGGTGGAACCTGTTCGGGTCGCTCCGCCAGAGGCGGAGGTTTTATAACTTAATAAATGCGAGGCGGCAGGCTTGAGATATTTTTTTGTGAGCACGTTGTTTTTGCCGGTTATTATTCTGAGTGTCTTTTCACTGATAAATGCAAAGCGATTGTTCTGCCAAAAATAATGGGGATGTCTTTTATGCTTTTAGTCATATTTACAGGGGGGCGGGGATGAAGGTGTGTCTTTTTTGCGACCAACGGTATGAAGTGGAAGATTTGCGTTGTCCTTCATGCCATTGCCAGCCTGATGTGATAAATGGATTTTTGTCTTTTTCTCCGGAGTTGTCTGATTCTAATGAATGTTTCAACCCCGAAGCATTTGAAAAACTGTTCAAGGTCGAAACAACTAATTTTTGGTTTAGATCACGCAATGAATTGTTGTTTTGGGCATTGCAGCAATATTTTCCACATGTGGAGAACTTTTTTGAGATTGGATGTGGAACCGGTTATGTTTTATCCGGCATTCAAAGGAAATTTCCGAACCTTCGATTATATGGAAGCGATATTTTCACTACCGGCTTGTCGTTTGCAAAGCAACGACTATCCGATGCTTCCCTCTTTCAGATGGATGCCCGGAACATCCCGTTTGAAAATGAATTTGACGTGATCGGTGCATTTGATGTGCTTGAGCATATTGAAGAAGATGAGATTGCTCTTTCCAATATCTTTCGTGCCGTGAAATCAGGGGGGGGGTAATTCTAACCGTTCCTCAGCACCAGTGGTTATGGAGTAAAAATGATGAGACTGCGTGCCACAAGCGACGTTATGCCAAAAAGGAACTTGCGGCAAAGGTGGAGAAAGCCGGGTTTCGTATATTGCGCATGACATCCTTTGTTTCCTTTCTCCTTCCGCTGATGGCGGCATCAAGGCTCAGGTGGCAGATTGGAACAACAGGGCAAAAAAACAGTGGGAGTGAGTTGCGGCAGCCACATTTGATAAATCTGTTTTTAAAAAGGATATGCGGCATTGAAAGAAGTCTTATCAGGAATGGCGCATCGTTTCCTGTGGGTGGATCGTTGCTTTGTGTGGGTGTGAAAAAATAATATAAAAGAAAATTGTGGTTGAGAATGATCCACAGAAAAAATTATCGGTGCTGTTATTGAAAGGGTTGTTGCTTATGACAAAACAATCGCACGACCACAATTTTAAAAACCTGTTTTTAGATTTTCCAAAGGAAACATTGAAGTGGTTTTTTCCTCAAGCGGAGCAAAAGTGGGGGCAGGTGCGTAAAGTTGAATTTGTTCGCCAGGAACCCAAAAAGCGCAAACTCCCTGATCCGAGCCTCGCACTCGACATGCCGATTCTGTTCTCTTTTGAAAATCAGCAACTGCTTTTGTGGCTGGTTGAGTTTCAGGAAGACAAGGCAAAATTTTCAATCTATAAATTGCTGCGTTATACAACAGACCTGATGGAGGCCCACCCACATGCGCTGGTAATACCGACAGTTTTATTTACTGATCGCACAAAATGGCGCAAAGATGTTGTCCGCAAACTGGAAACAAAATTAAACGACCGATTGTTTCTGCATTTCGAATATCTGTTTTTCAAACTATTTGACTTCAATGCACGAGATTATTACAATATAAACAATCCGGTGGTTAAAATATTACTGCCGAAAATGAATTATAAAAAGGATGAACGAATAGAAGTGATAAGGCAGGCATACTCAGGATTATTTCAACTTGCTTCC
>Ga0255398_1066_pt1 | contig 15383 bp, 7 predicted proteins | sample ANMaggSeSYBR01K3_FD_182119 | JGI IMG/M metagenome (GOLD analysis project Ga0255398, IMG submission 182119) | Sediment cell enrichment communities from methane seep in Santa Monica Basin, California, United Staets - ANME aggregate JGI... | ecosystem: Environmental > Aquatic > Marine > Cold seeps >...
CCAACCGAGACGAAGTTTCAATAATGAAAGAGTTTTCGAATCACGCAGGAAAGCTTCTTCGTTGATTTTCCAACCAAGAGCAACGGCAGGGAACACTCCCCAACGGTTATCAGGGCTAAAGCGAGAAGTTCCATCAGCACGAACAGTTGCAGTAAATAAGAACCTTTCGTTAAAAATATAATTTAAACGTCCGAAATACGATTCTAAATAATATTCGCCCTTATTAATTGTTGTATCTCTGATGAATTCGTGTGTTGGTTCGTTGGTTGTATCAGGAACATTACTATTATACGATGTTGAACTATTATAGAAATGCTGTAATGAAGAACCTGCCATCAGGTTGAATTTACTTTTTATGTTAGGTACTTCTTTAATGTAATTCAAATAAAAATCAACCAGTTCATTTGTGTTCTCATTGCTATATTCATTATCGGCTCCACCGCCTTGAGCAGCATTATATGACCAGGAAGCATAAGGAGGAACTCTATAATGTCCTTTACCATTATTTTTATCGTAACTTAAATTCAAATTGGCATGCAAGTCAGGAAAGAAGTGCAGCTTATAATCAAGTTGCAAATTACCATAAACTCTGTTAACTTTCGATTTATCATCTGTAAGATTGATAAACGACATGGGGTTTGTTGTACCCTGAGTTACAGGGGCACCACTATTTTGCAACCATGCCCAATAACCACCGGTTGAACCATCTGCACTTTCAACAGGCTTTGTCGGGTCCATCTGCATAGAAGAATTAATAGCTCCACGATTAGCAAAGGTATTATTGATAAATGACCCGTTTATATTGAAATTAACTTTCAGGTGATCGTCAAACAATGTTGGGTTTAACGCAGCCGAAATAGTAGTTCGCTGAAATTGTGATGTTTTCAGAATACCATTTTGATCGGTATAACCAAGAGAAAAACGATATGGTAAAGTTTTCCATGCACCTGTTGCACTAAAAGCATGGTCCATGCCTGTAGTGTTGCGGTAAATTTCATCCTGCCAATTTGTATTGTGCATAGTTTGTGTATAACCTGTACGATCATCAGGAAGATTAGAATAAACTATAGAATTTCCATCAGGATCGGTCCAAGTGCCAAGCATATCCACACGGTTTGGAAAACGTGATGTTATTGTTTTTTGAAACTCGTCGGAAGAAAGAACATCAATGGTTTTCGGCACTTTATAATATGAAAATTTACCAAGATAATTAAGTTGTAAAGGCCTGCCGACTTTACCTTTTTTTGTAGTAATTATTATAACACCATTTGAAGCACGTGATCCATAAATTGCAGTTGCCGAGGCATCCTTAAGTACTGTAAACGTTTCAATGTCGTTAGGGTTAATGCTGTTTAAGGGGTTACGTGAACCTCCTGTACCATCATTACTTATAGGAATACCATCAATAACAAAAAGAGGACGATTACTTGCATTAAGTGAAGACCCTCCTCTAATAATAATGCTGGATGATGTACCGGGAGCTCCACCGTTTGAGGTTATCTGAACACCGGCAATCTTACCTGCAATAAGGCTCGCAGGTGTTACAATCGCACCTTTGTTAAAGCTACCTTCGTCAATGGCCGTAACAGAACCGGTAGCATCTTTCTTTTTTGTTACACCATACCCAATTACCACAACACCATCTAATGAAAGTGCAGAGGATTGAAGAGCAACATTTACAGTAGTATTCGGTTGAACAACCAATTCTTGTGACGCAAAGCCAACATACGAAAATACTAATACCTGATTAGGCTCAACATCAATAGTATAGTTACCATCAATGTCTGTAATAGCTCCCTGAATAGTTCCTTTTATTACGATTGTTGCACCCGGTAGGGTTGTACCGTCGTTAGCATCGGTAACCGTTCCGGTTACTTCGCCTTTTTGCGCAAAAACAGTAATAGAACAAAAGCATATTATTGCCAGAAACAATAATTGCTTACTAAGTAGAAGTTTTGCCATAATACTTTTTTTAATTAATAGATTATATAAGTTCATTTTTAATAAAAAAATTTGATGTAAAGTTATAAAAAATAGTTTAAACCAAACCAATTCTTAGAAATTTTACTTAATTAGTTGCCTTTTTAATCGTTATTTAATAAAAATTAATTTATAATAAATTTTCTTGCAAACGTTTGCATCAGTTAGTTTGCATAACAAATTAAAAAAAAATTAAAAAAAATTAAAAACATTTAAAAAAATAGTTTAATTTTGTTCCAGTTGTATTAAAAAATTACGAATTTTACTTTTTTTTTAATAAAACTAAAAATTAGAAACTAAAATTAATTAATAATTAAAAATTAAACGCTTATGAAAAAAATTTTATCTTTAATTGCTGTGATTTTATTCTCAGCAAGTATTTATGCTCAAATGCCAGAAGCAATTAACATTGAACCTTCTGATGCTACTGCATTTGATGAATTAACCCTAACTTTGGATATTTCCAAAACTTGCCCTGCAGGTGCATTGATCCATGCAGATTCAGTAATGATCCATTCAGGTGTTACTATTGATGAAGCTGGATGGCAAAATGTTATTGATTTTAATGCTTTTGGTGCAAATGGTCAGCAACCCAAATTAGTACGATTAGGTCCCGGTATTCCAATGGCTATCACTATTAATAATGCTACTGCGTTTGAAGAAGTAACCATTACACTTGATGCCAGAAAATCATGTCCGGAAGGTGGTCTTTTTGATGCCGATTCTGTTATGATGCATTCCGGCGTTAATATTGATGGTGCAGCATGGTCAAATGTTGTTGAATTTAATGGTTTAGGAGTCAATGGCCAGCAACCAAAACTTATAAGTAACGGTGATTCCACATGGTCCATTACTTATATTCCTTCAGAGTTTTACGGAATTGAAGCAGGTGCTGTTGTTACGGAAATTAACTGTGTTTTTAATATAGGTGATTGGTCTGGAGAAGGTAAAGATTTCGATGAACTTGGCGAATGTACAGATTTTGTAATTCCTCTTGGTCAGCCTGATGCATTTAAATGGGCTATTACTTATGTTCCTGCTGATTTTTACGGTATCGAAGCAGGTGCTAATGTTACAGCAATAAATTGTGTTTTCAATGCAGGTGACTGGGCAGCCGGTGAAGGAAAAGATTTCGATGATTTAGGCGAATGTACAGATTTTCTCATTCCAATAGGTCCTTCCGGAATAGAAGATAACATTACAATTGGTAAATACAATATTTATCCAAATCCAGTTGAAAATGAACTTAATATCACAAACATTGATGATGTTAACAAAATTGAAATTTATAATGTTATTGGTGAAAAAATTAAATCTTTCGAAAACTTTTCAAAAAATACGATTGTAATTAATACAGCCGAATTAACAAGTGGAATATATTTTGTAGCATTCCACAACAATGCCGGTATTCAAACTACTAAATTCGTAAAGAATTAATCTTAAGATTGTGTAAATTTTAAAACCCGGGTTTTTTTTTAAACTCGGGTTTTTTCTTTTGCTCTCACGAAAGATACTTTGTTTTATGTTTAACTGTAATTATTGGTTCAATTTTTGTTATTTAACTATTATATATATTTATTCATCAATAATAATTTAATACCATGAAAAATATTTTTCTTATTATTTCGCTGGTTTTTATCTTCTCCGGCAATACTATCTTTGCTCAGCTTATCACTACCGAACCTGCTATTCCACTTATAAACATGCCTGTAGTTGTTACTTTTAATGCGGCTCTCGGTAGTGGAGGATTGGCAGGTTATGATGGAGATGTTTACGCTCATACCGGAGTTATTACAAGTAATAGTTCATCAGGTTCGGATTGGAAACATGTAAAAACCAATTGGGGAGAAAATACCGATGAAACCAAACTGGAAAGAATAGGGCAAGATCTTTATGAATTAAATATTTCACCAAGTATTCGAGAGTATTATGATGTTCCGGGAAACGAACAAATTTTACAAATGGCTTTTGTTTTCCGAAGCGATGTTACTGTTGGAGGTAGTTATCTTGAGGGAAAAACAGAAACCGGTGGAGATATTTTTGTCGATGTTTATGAAGCAGGATTAATTATAAATATTATTAACCCCGAACAGTTTAATGTTATTTTGTCACATAATGATACACTTCCTGTTGAAATCTATGCAAATGAATCTACATCAATTTCACTTTATGTCGATGATGAATTAGTTAAAGAAGTTGAAGGAACATATCTTTCAGATTCTTTATTTGCTAATGAATATGGAAAATATTTTGTTAAAGCCGTTGCATCAAACGCTACCGAATCAGTAGCCGACTCTTTTTATTATCATGTTAGGAGACCTGTTACTATAGAAACTCTACCCGAAGGTGTTCGTGATGGAATTAATTATATTGATGGATCAACAGTTGTTTTATCTATTTATGCTCCTTACAAAGAATTTATTTATGTAATTGGGGATTTTAATGATTGGCAAATAGATTCGGCATATTATATGAAAATGACACCTGAAAATGATAGGTTCTGGCTTGAGATATCAGATCTTATTCCGGGTAAAGAATATATTTTTCAATATTATATTGATGGTGAAATAAAAATTGCCGATCCTTATACAGATAAAACAAGTGATCCGTGGAACGATAAATATATTTCCAATATTACTTATCCTGATCTGATTGAATATCCTTTTGGTAAAACAGAAGGAATAGCGGCTGTTTTGCAAACAAATCAGGAAGAATTTCAATGGGAAACAACGAATTTTGTGCCTGCAAAAAATACTGACCTGGTAATTTATGAAATGCTGATCAGGGATTTTACTTCCAAGCATTCTTATCAGTCGCTAATTGATACTCTCGGATACTTAGAACATTTAGGGGTAAATGCTATTGAATTAATGCCTATAAATGAATTTGAAGGGAATTTGAGTTGGGGATATAATCCATCATTTTATTTTGCTCCAGATAAATATTACGGACCAAAAAATGATTTAAAGAATTTTGTTGACGAATGCCATAGTCGCGGAATAGCTGTTATTATTGACTTGGTTTTAAACCATTCTTATGACCAATCTCCCTTTGTTCAAATGTATTTTGATGGAGATAAACCTACGCCTGAAAATCCCTGGTACAATGTAAATCATAATTTTACTAATACAAGTGCACAGTGGGGAAACGATTTTAATCATGAAAGTGAAGTTACACAAGCTCTTGTTGATAGTATAAATCATTATTGGATGAGTGAGTATAAAATTGATGGTTTTAGGTTTGATTTTACTAAAGGATTTGGAAATAACATTAAAGGTTCAAATGATCCATGGGGCAGCCTTTATGATGCAGATAGAATTGCATTACTAAAACGAATGTCTGATAAAATTTGGGAAATGAACCCGAATGCTTATGTGATTTTTGAACATCTTGCAGATAATTCGGAAGAAAAAGTACTTGCAAATTATAATATTCTACTTTGGGGAAATACTAATTACAATTATTACAATGCTGCATGCGGATGGTTTTCAAACAATAAATCCGATTTTTCGTGGATTTCTTATATAAAAAGAGGTTGGAACAATCCCAATGTTGTAGGATATATGGAAAGCCACGATGAGGAAAGAATTCCTTACAATCTTTATAAATTGGGAAACGCTTCCGGTAATTATTCAATAAAAGATACTACTATTGCCTTAAAACGTCTTGAACTTAATGCTTGCTTCTTCTTTACAATACCCGGACCGAAAATGATCTGGCAATTTGAAGAAATGGGCTATGATTATTCTATTGATTTTAACGGGCGTTTGGGTGAGAAACCAATTCGTTGGGATTATTACGATGATTTCAGAAGAAAATATCTTTATGATGTTTACTCAAGCTTAATTGATCTTAGAATAAATAATGATGCTTTCGAAAGCACTAACTTTGATTTGTCGGTGAGTAGTAAATTAAAGAAAATTAAAATATATGATTCTGAAATGAGTGTAATAGTTATTGGAAATTTCGATGTGAATGAAGGAACTATCTTACCTGATTTTTATCATACAGGAAAATGGTATGATTATTTTTCCGGCGATTCTTTAAATGTTGGAAGCGTAAACCAGTCTGTTCAACTTCAACCCGGTGAATACAGAATTTATACTGATGAAAAACTTGCAACCCCTGATATTGGTACAGGTATTGATGATGATTATCCCAACCCGGATTTGAATCTTATCGGTAATATTTATCCTAATCCTTCCAGCAATGATTTCAATATTGATTTCAATTTATCGAAAGCAAATCAGGTTTCAATTCATATTTTCAATTTACTTGGAGAAGAAGTTAAAACTATAACCGATTCAAAATTATATCCCGGATCTCATTCTTTCAAATGGGATACAATGAGTAATAATAATTCAAAAGTAAGATCGGGACTTTATTTTTGTGTAATTCAGATCGGAGATTTTTCGGAGGTTCATAAATTAATATTAAATTAGGATTAGCTTCTGAACTCAGGAAATTATAAAATCGCAAACGTATGCTAATAATGAGTGTCAATGGTTAAATGGCTATATTGTTAAATGGTTAAACTGTTAAACTACAATAATGTAAGCGGAACACACGACTTTAATAATTTTATAGAAATACCGAACTAAATATTATTTTGATGTGCTGGAAGTATAATCTCAATTAAATTTTTTCACAATCATGAAGCGAAGCAAAAATTTGAAATCACTAATCACTAATCTTCCCTCAAGGCTCATGGATTTCTTTACTTTTTACTTTAGACTTTAGATTTTAGCCTTTTTAGGTGCATCCACATCCTTAACAAACAGCACCATAAAGGCACCAACAAACATTGAAATACCACCAAGTACCAACGCATAAATTGCCTGATCGTTAAACAGATGCTTCATGAAGAAACCAAGAAGGCTTGCAGCTAAAATTTGAGGAATTACAATAAAAAAATTAAAAATACCCATATAGGTCCCTAATTTATGGATAGGCAGCGAACCTGTTAAAATGGCATAAGGCATTGATAAAATACTTGCCCATGCCAAACCTATTCCAAACATCGAAATTATGAGAAGATTCGGGTCCTTAAAGAAATAAATTGAGATCAAACCGAAACCGCCGGCAATTAAAGAAATCGTATGGGTAATTTTCCTGTTAGTTGCTTTTGCTAAAACCGGTAATAAAAATGCAACTATCGCTGCAAAACCGTTATAAGCTGCAAATAATATTCCTACCCAATCTGCACCGTCATTATATAAATCGGAAACTGTATCACTTGTACCATAAATATGTGATGTTACGGCAGATGTAGTATAGATCCACATTGCAAAAAGAGCAAACCATGAAAAGAATTGAACAATTGCCAATTGTGCCATTGTCTTCGGCATTTTATATAAATCGTTTATGACAACAACTAAACCGTTTTTGGTTTTTCCGCTTTTTGTAAATAAACCTGTAATCAGTTGGATTATTCCAAAAGCAAAACATCCCATTGTAAGAATATATAATTCAGCTTCAAGTTTGTAATAATAAATCAAATAGCTTAAAATTAACCCACCGATGATCCAGAAAAAACTACTTTTAAGAAATCTTGAATAAGGTAAAGGTTCTTCACTATAATTAATTTTATTATCTTTTTTTTCTTGATTCTCCGTTGCATTGAATTCATCAAGTTGTTTTGGAGAATATTCTTTTGATTTGATAACAGTCCATAGTACGGCTAAAATAAATACTGCAGCTCCAGCGTAAAACGAAAATCTTACCGATGGTGGAATTTCGCCCTCAGGAGCAGTATTGGCTATTCCAAACCAGTTTGTCATAATATATGGAAGTGCTGATGCAACAACTGCTCCGGTCCCAATAAAAAAACTTTGCATTGCGAAGCCCTTAGTTCGTTGTTCGGAAGGTAACATATCGCCCACAAATGCCCTGAAAGGTTCCATGGAAATGTTTATTGAAGCATCCATTATCCATAACATTCCTGCTGCTACCCATAAATACGGAGAATTCGGCATAATTATCAGCGCTAATGAAGCTAATATTGCTCCAACTAAAAAGTATGGACGACGACGGCCTAATTTACCCCAGGTATTATCGCTCATGTGCCCGATTATCGGCTGTATAATTAAACCTGTTACCGGAGCAGCTATCCATAAAATTGGTATTTCATCAACCTTAGCTCCAAGTGTTTCAAATATTCGACTGACATTTGCGTTTTGTAAAGCAAAACCAAACTGAATCCCCAAAAAGCCAAAACTCATATTCCATATTTGCCAAAAACTAAGATGTGGTTTCCTTTTCATAATTATTAAATTTTTATAATAAAATTGATTTCGAATTATGAACACAATATTAAACAATAATCTCATATTCGGATAAAACTTTATTTTTTATCATTTGTAAAAGTTTTCTCAAAAAAAACTTTGTTATATTAGCTCACTTTTAAAAAATGAAAATAAAGTATAAACAGATGATATTTACCATTTTGCCTAAATTTGCAAGAGAACACAACTCTATGCATTTTAGACACTCTAAACTCAAAGCACTGATTAGTTATAGATTATTGTTGTTATTGTTTTTAATTGTAAGTAATGGATGTATGAATATAAATAAAGACAGGAAATCAATTTCAATTGTTTGTCTTGGTGATTCAATTACCGAAGGAATATGCTGCGGTGTTTCTAAGAAAAATACTTTTCCGGAGCAATTAAGTAAAATGCTTAAAAACAAAAACATTAACAGTACTATGATCAATTTTGGACAACCCGGAGAACAAAGCGATTGGGCTTTGGACAGAATTGATGAAGTAATAAAACTAAGTCCTGATTTCGTTACAATAATGTACGGAACTAATGACGCATGGATAGATTTTGGTAGCGAAGAGCCTCGTGTGAGTCCTAATAATTACGGGCAAAATATTAGAAAAATAATCAAAAAACTTCAAAATGCAGGAATTCAGCCGATATTGATGAGTCCACCACCTCTCGGCCATTTTTTTGAGTATGATTTTGAACCATATCTTAGCAAAGGTCCGAATTTTTTATTATTGAAATATGCAGAAGTTTGTAAAAATATTGCTGTGGATGAAAATATTCTTTTTGTTGATAATTACTCAATCTGGCTGAAAAAAATTGAAAAAGGACAAAATATTGAAAAATTACTTGTCGATGGTTGTCATCCGAATTCAAAAGGACAAGCAATGATAGCTGAGGCAATATTTAAAGTGATTTTACCCAAAATTAGAAATATATGAAACCGCAATCCCGAATGCTTTCGGGAGCAAAGAAACGCAAAATATTTTGCGTTATTTAGCGTACTTTGCGGTTAATAATAAAAATGCTACGACAGAAAATAAAATATAAACAAATGAAAAATTCTATTAAAACAATTAACATTATTAGCATTGCGATCATAGTTGCAATAGTTTCTTTTTTTTCTTCATGTAATAATTCAAGAAAAATACATCAAATAAGCATTATTCCCCGGCCTGAAAGAATTTCAATATGGGATGGTAACTTTGAATTGAGTTCAAAAACCCGTATTCTGACAGAAAGCGGAAGCGTAGAAATGCAAAAACTCGGTAAATATCTTGCGAAAATCATTAATAATGCCACTGCTTTCAACATTCGGGTTTCAGATATTTCGGAAGCAAAATCAATTGATAATGTGATCATTCTTTCATCAAACTTTTCTGATGAAAAGCTTGGTGATGAAGGATATAAATTACAAGTCGATCCAACAAAAATCACCATACAATCAAATGAACCTGCCGGAGTTTTTTATGGTATTCAATCGCTTTTACAACTTGTGCCAAATAAAATCCTGTGTAAAAAAATTGACGGACAAGAAATTGACTGGGAAATTCCATGTCTTTATATTTACGATAAACCTCAATACTCTTACAGGGGAATGCATCTTGATGTTTCACGGCATTTTTTTCCGAAAGAATTTATAAAAAAATTCATCGACCTGATGGCGATGTATAAAATGAATGTTTTTCATTGGCATTTGACTGATGATAACGGATGGCGAATTGAGATAAAAAAATATCCTGAATTGACTGATATTTGTGCGTGGAGAGTTGACCGTGAAGATCAGCCATGGAAAAATCGAGAACAGGCAAAACCAGGTGAAAAAGCCACTTACGGCGGGTTTTACACACAAGAAGAAATCAAAGAAATAGTAGAATATGCGAGAGAAAGAAATATTGAAATTATTCCTGAAATTGAAATGCCGGGCCATAGCAGCGAGATTTTTGCTGCATTTCCCGAATTATCTTGCCGTGGCAAAAAATTAGAAGTTCAAACAGGTAGCCTTTGGCCAAATATTGATGTATTTTGTGCGGGAAACGAAAAAACTTTTGAGTTTTTAGAAAATGTTCTTAGCGAAGTTGCGGAGCTTTTCCCTTCGGATTATATTCATATCGGTGGTGATGAAACGGATAAAACAAGATGGAAATCCTGCAAAAAATGTCAGAAAAGAATTAAAGATGAAGGACTAAAAGACGAGGAAGAATTACAAAGTTATTTTATTAAAAGAATAGAAAAATTTCTTGACTCAAAAGATAAAAAGCTCATCGGATGGGACGAAATACTCGAAGGCGGACTTGCACCCGAAGCAACCGTTATGTCGTGGCATGGCGTTGATGGTGGAATTGAAGCTGCCCAACAGGGGCATGATGTGATAATGACCCCAACATCGCATTGCTATTTTGATTATTATCAGGCTGATCCTGATTTTCAACCTCTCGCAATTGGAGGATTTACTACACTTAAAAAAGTATATTCATTCAACCCGACACCTCCGGTATTAAATGATGAAGAAAAAAAACATATTCTCGGGGCACAGGGAAACATCTGGACAGAATATATTTCAACTCCCGAACATGCTGAGTATATGTCTGTACCAAGAATGATAGCTTTGTCAGAGGTAGTTTGGACACCAAAGAAAAGACAAAACTGGAATAGTTTCATCAAACGTTTGAATGATCATTATCAAAGGCTTGAAATATTGGATGTAAACTATTGTGAAGGTTCATATAAAATTGATATCACCTCAAAAACCGATACTGCCGGAAAAGTTTCCGTTTGCCTTGAAAGTGAAATTTATAATCCCGAAATTCACTATACAATTGACGGTTCCGATCCTGATATTAATTCACCTCTTTATTCAAAAGATTTTGAGATTGATAAAGAAACAATAATTAAAGCCGGTTTTTTTAAGGATGGTAATCTAATTGAAAAAATTTCGGAAAAATCAATATCCGTTCACAAGGGATTAGGAAAAAATTTAAAAGTATTGAGAAAATTGTGAACATTATTCCGCCAGTGAAAGAAAAAGCAATTATTAAAGATTTTATAATAAATTTGGAAAAAGAAATAGAAACAAATTTTTAATTTCAAACCATGAACCTTTACCAAAATAATAAAAGTTATATTTTATCAATAACAATAATAGGAGCACTGTTTTTTATTTTCGGATTTGTAACATGGTTGAATGCTACTTTAATTCCCTATTTAAGAATATCATGTGAATTAACAAATTTTGAATCGTTTTGGGTAACTTTTGCATTTTATATCTCATATTTTGTAATGGCTCTTCCTTCAAGTGCCGTATTAAAGAAAACCGGTTTTAAAAATGGTATGTCAATAGGTTTGATAACTATGGCTTTTGGAGCACTTATTTTTATCCCAGCAGCCATGACTCGTACCTACGGTTTATTTCTTACCGGACTTTTTGTTCAGGGAACTGGTTTAGCAATTTTACAAACAGCTTCAAATCCTTATGTAACAGTTTTAGGTCCAATTGAAAGTGCTGCAAAACGCATTAGTATAATGGGGGTTGCTAATAAGTTTGCCGGAATACTCAGCCCGATAATTCTTGGTGCAGTTGTTTTAAAAGGTATTGATGAGCTTGTAATAAAACTTGCAGATATGGATGCTGTTTCAAAAGCAATTGAATTGGATTCATTAGCTACAAGAGTAATTTTTCCTTATATTATTATGGCGGTTGTGTTGGTTGTTTTAGCGACTTTAATTAGGTTTTCACCTTTGCCTGACGTGGAAGATAAAAATGAAGATATTGATAATAAATCTAAAGATGAAAAAACAAGTTTAGCTCAATTTCCTTATTTATGGTTGGGAGTATTATGTATTTTTCTCTATGTGGGTGTTGAGGTTATTGCTGTTGATACACTAATAGGATATGGCAATTTTTTAGGCTTTGATTTTTCCGAAGCGAAATTTTTTGCTTCGTTTACGCTCGGAGCTATGATTGTAGGATATTTTGTCGGGATTATTGCAATTCCTAAATATATTTCGCAGTCGAAAGCATTACAATATTTTGCAATACTTGGGGTGATTTTTTCGGTAATAGCAATACTTACAAACGGATATACCTCTATTTTAATGATAGCTGCTTTGGGGTTCGCTAATTCGATCATGTGGCCTGCTATTTGGCCTCTCGCTATTGCCGGCTTGGGTAAATTTATAAAAACAGGTTCAGCTTTGCTGATAATGGGTATTGCAGGTGGAGCTTTATTACCTTTGCTTTATGGGTATCTCTCAGATGTTGAATCTATTGGATCACAACAAGCATATTGGGTAATGGTTCCTTGTTATATTTATATTCTTTATTTTGCTACCAAAGGCCATAAGTTGAAGTCATGGAAAATGAATAATGAAAAATAAAAAATTGAAAAAAATCCTCGTCATACGTTTTAGCTCAATAGGTGATATAGTTTTAATTTCACCTGTGGTTCGTTGTTTGAAAAATCAAATAAAGGATTCGGAGATACATTTTCTGACAAAAAAAACTTTTATTTCTATTTTAGAAAACAATCCGAATATTGACAAAGTGCATTCAATCGAAAAAAATGTAAACGAAATAATTTCACAGCTTATCAGCGAAGATTTTGATTTTGTGGTTGATCTTCATAATAATATAAGGACTTTTCTTGTTAAGAAAAAACTTAGAAAACCATCTTCTTCTTTTAATAAATTGAATATTCAGAAGTGGGTTTTGGTAAATTTGAAAAGAAATTTTCTTCCCGATATTCATATTGTTGACAGATATTTTAAAACTATTGAATTGCTTGGAGTTAAAAATGACCACGAGGGACTGGATTTTTTTATTAATGATAAAGAAAAAATCACAAGATCGCAATTGCCGGAAACACACAGGAATGGATTTATTGGAATTGTGATAGGTGGTAAACATTCAACAAAAATGCTCCCGGAGGAAAAGCTTATTTCTATTTGTAAAAAAATCAATAAACCTATTATTTTACTCGGCGGAACTGAAGATTTTGAAAAAGGAGAGTCGATTCAAAAGAATTTTGATGATAAAGTTTATAATGCATGCGGTAAGTATTCCATAAATCAATCGGCATCATTGATTTCACAAGCCGAAAAAGTTATCACAAACGACACTGGTTTGATGCACATTGCAGCCGCATATAAAAAGAAAATTGTATCGGTTTGGGGCAATACCGTTCCTGCTTTTGGAATGTATCCGTATTTACCGAAAGCATTAAAAGAGAACTCTTTAATTGTAGAAGTGGAAAATTTGCCTTGCCGCCCTTGCAGTAAAATCGGATTTAAAAAATGTCCGAAAGATCATTTTAAGTGCATGAAACTTATTGATGAAGAAAAAATTACAAGTTTTATTAATTATGGGAATTAAATATAATTGTCATCTAAATTTTTCTATCACCTTCATCCTAACCCCCTCAGAATGCGAAGAAAATTCAGGAGCATACATACATTGAATTGTTGTAATACCATTTGAAAAATCGCCTGCCTGCGAAACCAACAAAGGATATTCAAAAACATAAGTCCCTTTATTCAAATAATTAAAAAAGAAATTTGTAGCTGCATCTCTTGTGCTTTCATAATACCCAAGCCCTCCCTGATATTTATATCCCGAATGAACATTAATAGGCTCAAAAGCAGAGGCACGCATATCTTTCATGTGGACATATTCCATATTTCTATCAACTCTTATCTCAATTCTGACAATTATTTCATCGCCGACAAACAAAGCAGTTTCGTTTGTAATCGGCTCAATTATGGGACCTGCCGGGCTATTTCTCTTGATAAAAAGTTTTTTATTTAATTGCAAAGGTGTTTCATGAGTTGTGATTTTGTCAAGGTCTTCGAAATATTGCCAATAAACTGCACCCCACGCAACTCCTTCATTACTTTTTGTAACAGTGATGTTTCCCATTTCCGGTTTAATTTCACTACCGGTCCACGAAGTCTGGAAATATCCGGTTCCGGCTTCTGTTTTTATGTCTTCGGAAGAATTCGGGTCTATTATTTCATCACCGATTTTTATTTCAACACTATTTTCGGTAGTCAATAAATCGCTTCCTCTTAAAAGAAGAGCATAACAAGCTTCGGTAGTTGCTTTTGTTGTGTGCCAGCTATTTGTTTGTTTATTTTTGAGAAGCCAAATTTTCATTTCTTCAACCGCATTCTTATCATCAGTAATTTCATCGAAAGCCTCAATCATTAAAGCCTGGTATTCGATAGGCGCCTGATACCAGTAATATCCACGGTCATTTCTCCAGTACATTCCCATTTCATCCGAATATAGTGCTTTTTCTTTCAAGGATTTAATGATCTTTTTTGCTGTAATTTTTTCACCCGTTCTATTTAAAGCAAGGGCTATCATTCCTTGAAGATAATTACTTTGTTTCGTCCAATATTTTGCAGCCTGTCCAAGATAATATTCGTAGGCTTTTTTGTTATTTTTATTAATGTCAATATCTGCATTAAAAAAACTTCTTGCATATAAATAATGGATTTGCTGCCTGTTGAGACGGTTTTCGTCCATTTTTTCGGGATAATTTTCTTTTAATCTATTATAATCTTCATTGATTCGATTATCAAGATACAGAACACCATTTTGAATCATATTCCAAATAGGTTTTTCACTTCGAATATTTGTAATTCCAAGATTATCAAGATGGCCAAAACCTGAGATTATATATTGAGTAATGAAGCGGTTATCAGGCATTTTTTCAAACCAGGGCCATCCGCCATTTCCCGATTGCATTTGTTTCAACTTTTCCAATGAATTACTTAGCTGATTCGACATTTTGTTGAAATCGAAAAGTATGGCAAGCCGTCTTTTTCTTTCTGTTTCATTTTTAGCTTGAAGAATCCAGGGTGTTTCTTCGAGAATAATAGATTTTAATTCCTGATTTTTTTCAAGATTCGATAAAAATGCTTCCGGCTGCTGATCAACCCAAATATCAAAAATTCTTTTGATTTTGGGATTGGAATTTATAATGTGAGTTGCGATGCTGTTTGCATAAAATTGTGCAAAAATATTGTCGGCACTCCGATATTTTACTTCATTCAAAACCGGCAAAGCCTGAATTGCATACCAGGCCGGATTTGATGCAAATTCAAGACTAAGTTTGTAATTTTCAATGG
>Ga0255398_1067_pt1 | contig 15287 bp, 11 predicted proteins | sample ANMaggSeSYBR01K3_FD_182119 | JGI IMG/M metagenome (GOLD analysis project Ga0255398, IMG submission 182119) | Sediment cell enrichment communities from methane seep in Santa Monica Basin, California, United Staets - ANME aggregate JGI... | ecosystem: Environmental > Aquatic > Marine > Cold seeps >...
GAAGTGACAGTGATTGGTACCGCAGACGCAATACAAGTTTCTTAAAATAAGGTTAAGCCTTATTTTTTTTTGCTCAAAAAGATGTTTATGAAATTATATTCATTTTAATTCAAACAATTCTGATTATTCAGTAATTTAATACGTACAATGTTGTGTGTTGTCAATTGGCGCGGGAATCAATAACCATATAATACCATATTATTCAATGGATGAATATGCACTGAATTAATTGAAAACTCTGATAATTACCAAAGCGTTGTATTATCTGGACTTGATTATAAAATAGCAAAAGTGGTATACTGAATTTGAAGGTAATGCACATGAATATTTTGCCAATTTATACCAACTCCAAATAAGAAAGAGGTGTTATAATGAATGCCAAAGGGTTGCATGTCTATTCAGAAATCGGAAGATTGAAGAAAGTCCTTTTGCATAGACCTGGAGAAGAAATTGAAAATTTGACTCCGGATCTGATGAAAAGGTTGCTCTTTGATGATATTCCGTATATGAAAGTGGCACGGGAAGAACACGATGCCTTTGCCGATGTATTCAGAAAAAATGGTGTTGAAGTTTTTTATCTTGAGGATCTGATGGCCGAAACCATTGCGGACCATGCTTTAAAAGAAGCTTTTATCGATGATTTTTTAAAAGAGTCCGGAATTAGGAAGGAAGCACGATTAAAGCAAGTCAAAGAGTATTATCTCGATTTTGACGACAACCGTAAAATGGTTGATAAGATGATGGCTGGAATCAGAAGAGAAGAAATGAAAATAACACATGGGGGCTCTTTGGCGGACAGGATGGATCAAGCGTATCCTTTTATAGTCGATCCAATGCCAAATCTTTATTTTACACGTGATCCATTTTCTACTATAGGTGACGGGATTGCTCTCAACCACATGCGTACGATTACCAGGAGAAGAGAAACATTATTTGCGGGTTACATATTCAAACATCATCCCAAACTGAAGGAAAGTAAACCTTCATTCTGGTACAACCGTGATGAAAAATATGCCATTGAAGGTGGCGATATACTTGTGCTCAGTGAAAAGGTCATAGCAATTGGCATATCACAGCGTACGGATGCAGATGCCATCGAAATACTTGCCAAGAACATTTTTTCAAATGGGCAACCATTCCAGACCATTCTGGCTTTTGATATTCCAAAAGAGCGTGCTTTCATGCATCTTGACACAGTATTCACAATGGTAGATCATAATGTATTTACAATTCACCCTGAGATTGAAGGCCCATTAACAGTATATTCCTTGAAGAGAACCGGTGAACCCGGAAAATACTCCATTGATCAGGAAACTCAACCACTAGACCGCATTTTGAGTAAGTATCTGGATGTGGAAAATGTGAAACTGATCCGATGTGGTGGCAAGCGTGGCATTGATGCAGGCAGAGAGCAATGGAACGATGGATCCAACACACTTGCTCTAGCGCCAGGTGAAGTTATTGTCTATACCAGAAATCATGTTACCAACCGTTTGCTTGAAGAGGAAGGCATCGTATTGCATGAAGTCCCTTCTTCAGAACTCTCACGTGGTCGTGGTGGACCTCGTTGTATGTCCATGCCACTTTATAGAGATGATCTCATCAGATGATAAATTGATTGTAAAATAAGGAGGAACGAACCATGCCTGTGAATTTAAAAGGAAGACATTTAATCACATTAAAAGATTTGACCCCTGAAGAAATAAAGTACCTACTCCATTTGTCAGCAGACTTGAAAGCTAGAAAACTTACAGGAATCAAGGGCAACTTACTTGAACATAAAAATATATGCCTACTTTTTGAAAAGACATCCACAAGGACAAGGTGTGCGTTTGAGGTAGCAGCTTGTGATGAAGGAGCGAATGTGACTTTCCTGACCAATAGCCAGATGGGAAAAAAGGAAAGTGTTGAGGATACTGCCAAAGTACTTGGCAGGTATTATGATGGCATCGAGTTCCGTGGATATAGTCAAGAAACAGTGGAAACCCTTGCAAAACATGCTGGAGTCCCTGTATGGAATGGCCTCACGGATATGTATCATCCTACTCAAATTCTAGCGGATTTTCTGACCATAATGGAGCAAGTGGATAAACCACTTAATAAGGTAAAATTCGTTTATGCCGGCGATGCCAGAAACAATATGGGCAATTCTCTTTTGATTGGTGCTGCACTCGTAGGAATGCATTTTGTGGCGCTTGCACCTAAAGAGTTGTGGCCAACGAAAGAGCTTGTTGATGAAATGCAGGTTGTAGCAGATTATACCGGTGCAGTACTTGAATTCAGTGAAGATTTGGACTCTGTGGAAAACGCTGATGTAATCTATACCGATGTCTGGGTTTCCATGGGAGAAGAGGATTTATTTGAAGAGCGTATAAAACTATTAAAACCTTTTCAAGTCAACATGGATATGTTAAGAAGAACCAAAAATAACAATGTCATCTTTATGCATTGCTTACCTGCGTTCCATGATACAATGACAGAAGTAGGACGTGAAATCGAAGAAAAATTTGGTCTCACTGCGATGGAAGTCACAGATGAGGTCTTTAGGAGCAAACATTCTGTTGTGTTTGAAGAAGCAGAGAACAGGATGCATACCATTAAGGCCATTATGGTGGCGACGATTGGAAATTTATAAGTATATGATGTGGAGGTAAGCGATGAAAATGAAAGACAAAATTGTAGTTGCACTAGGCGGTAACGCACTGGGCAATTCACCGGAAGAGCAATTGGCACTCGTTAAAGATACGGCAAAGCCGATTGTGGACCTTATTGAAGCTGGACATGAAGTAATTCTTGCACATGGCAACGGGCCACAAGTGGGGATGATCAATCTTGCAATGTCCACTGCTGCAAATTCTCCTGCGGGCACACCTGAAATGCCATTTCCTGAATGTGGTGCAATGAGTCAGGGATATATTGGATTTCATTTACAAAATGCCATCAGAGAAGAACTTCTTAATAGAAATATGAACATACCGGTTGCTACTGTAATCACTCAGGTGATTGTTGATAAAAATGATCCAGCGTTCGTCAATCCGACAAAACCGATAGGAGCTTTCTATTCCAAGGAAGAATCTGACAAAATGGTCAGTGAAAAAGGATATGTCATGATTGAGGATTCGGGTCGAGGATATAGACGCGTAGTTGCATCTCCTCAGCCAGTTGATGTGGCAGAGAAAGAAACGGTTTCTGCACTTGTTGAAAAGGGTCATGTTGTGATCACGGTCGGCGGTGGCGGTATACCTGTTTATAAAGATGGTAATAAACTCGTTGGAATTCCAGCTGTTATAGATAAGGATTTCGCTTCTGAGAAAATCGCTGAAATATTGGATGCTGATTATTTGATCATCTTGACCGCTGTTGAACAAGTGGCAATCAATTTTGGAAAACCAGATGAAAAATGGTTGAGCAAAATGAATCTTGAAGATACCGAAAAGTATATCGCAGAGGGTCATTTCGCACCAGGAAGCATGTTGCCGAAAGTACAGGCAGCGCTCAAATTCGCTAAATCTAAACCAGGTAGAAAAGCTTTGATCACTTCTCTTGAAAAAGCAAAAGAAGGTATCGAGGGATCTACTGGAACACTTGTTGTACTCGATTAATATGAATCTTAGCCATCTGTCACAGATTGTTGTGACAGGTGGCTTTTTTTGTGGCATGAAAGTTGCAATCGTTATATAATGTAAATAATCAAAGTAGAAAACAAGGGGTGTGACAAAATGAGTACTTATGCCGGCAAAAAAGATAGTTTTATGGATTCGACATTTATGACGCGTTTGCATCAGATTTTCGATCCGATTTCAGTGCCATTTATAATGGTGAACAAAGATACGGAAATCGTGATGATTAATGAGGCGTTTGCTGAGTATTTGGAACATCCCCGAGATGAGTTGATCGGAAAAAAGGTCTCTGATGTCGATCCCAACACCAGATTTCCTTATGTCATTAAAAATAAAAAACCGGAAATTGCATATAAGCACAAGTTTTCAAACGGCCATACAGCCATTGTACATAGAATTCCTGTCCTTGATGATGACGGAGAAGTGGTTTACGGGTTTGGCATGGTGGTGTTTGATGACATCAAACAACTCCAGGAAGTGTTAGAGAAGAATAAATTACTTGAAGGCAAATTATCGGTATATCAAGAAGAACTTAAAAATATGCGTGGTGCAAAATACAATTGGAAAACAATAGTCGGAAATTCCTTGGTGATGCAAAGTGTGAAAAGTATGGCTGCAAAATCTGCAAAAACGGACTCAAACGTTCTGATTGTTGGAGAGAGTGGAACGGGCAAAGAGTTGTTTGCTCATGCTATACACAATGATTCAAGGCGTGCTGATGGTCCTTTTGTAAAATTAAATTGTGCTGCGATTCCAAAAGATCTGCTCGAATCCGAGTTGTTCGGCTATGAGGAAGGCGCATTTACCGGCGCAAAGAAGCAAGGAAAAATAGGAAAATTCGAACTGGCATCGGGGGGCACCATATTCTTGGACGAAATTGGGGACATGCCACTGGACATGCAGGTTAAAATTCTTAGAGTGCTTCAAGAAAAGGAAATTGAACGGATTGGCGGGAATAAGACTATTCCGGTGGATTGTCGGATTATTGCAGCAACCAACAGGGAACTTCAAGAGAGGATCAAAGAAAATCTTTTTAGGGAAGATCTTTACTATAGACTCAATGTCATCAATGTCGAAGTGCCCCCGCTTAGAGCGAGGAAAGATGATATTGAGATATTGACACTGAAATTGATGGACAAGCTTTCAAATTCGCTTGGAAGGTTCGTCAGCAATATCACTGTTGATGCACTGGAGAGTCTGAAATCATACAATTGGCCAGGAAATATCAGGGAGCTCGAAAACGTCATAGAAAGGGCCATTAATCTCACTGACCAAGAAACCATTGAAATACATCACCTCCCCGCATATGTCATAGCCCATAAGCCCGATCATCTTGAATTTGAAAAGCAGGAACCCGCCAACTTCGTCTCATTAAGGGAAGCGGTTGAAGATATAGAGAAATCGACAATCCTAAGATGTCTCAAAGCAGTAAATTACAATAAACTTAAAGCTGCCAAAATTTTAGGAATCAGTAGAACCAGTCTTTATGAGAAAATCGAAAAATATCATATGGATCTGCCCCAATAAATTATGAGGAACACACTATCAACCATACAGATTGATGTGTGTTTCTTTTATTTGTGTTGTACACAAATTGAACACTGTCGTAATTTTGTACAGTAATTCATACATAAAGAGATGAATTAGGTACAACTATCGTCATTTAAAACGCACATTCCTTTGGCACGCCTTTTGCAATTATCAATTGCATACGCAAATCACAAGGAGGTTTATATGAGTAAAAGGACTGTTGGCATAGTCGGTACCGGAATTTACATCCCTAGCGATACGATCAGTGCAAAAGAAATTTCTGAAGCCACCCATGGCATATGGGCGGAACAGGCAATCATAGATAAACTGGGATTCACGAAGAAACCGATTCCTGGACCTGGGGATGGTACTCAGGAAATGGGAGTGAAAGCTGCAATGGATTGTTTGAAGAACACCGGAGTCGACCCGATGGATATAGATGTAATTCTATGTATGGGTGAAGAGTGGAAAGAATATCCACTTACGACCTCGGCCATCTACATCCAAGATAGAATTGGAGCCAAGAATGCTTGGGGAATTGATATTCAAAATAGGTGTTGTACAACCGTTTCCGCAATGAAAATTGCCAAGGACATGTTGGTGTCTGATGAAACCATTGATACAATTATGATCTGTGGAGGTTATAGGAATGGTGACTTAGTAGATTATTCCGACAAAAACATGAGCATGATGTTCAATCTAGGAGCCGGGGGCGGCGCAATCATTCTAAAAGCCAATTATGGCAAGAATCAGCTTCTGGAATCTCATATCATGTCTGATGGGAGTATGGCAAGAGATGCGGGAGTTGAAATTGGTGGAACTGTAAATCCCATCAATAAAGACAACTTGAATTCAGCATACAAATCGCTTAAACTCATGAATCCGGAGCACATGAAAAATAGGCTGGATGAAGTATCCATGAACAATTGGATGCATTGCATCGATAAAGCTTTTGAAAAATCAAATGTAAAAAAAGAGGAACTGGATTATTTGGCGGTACTTCATTTCAAATATTCGATGCACCTTCATATGCTGAAGCTACTTGATCTGGATGAGGAACAAACCATTTATCTCAGCAATTATGGACATATCGGTCAAGTGGATCAGATTTTGTCGCTCCATCTTGCTCTTGAAAAAGGAAAAATTAAGGAAGGGTCAATAATATCAATGATTGCGGCTGGAATAGGATATGCCTGGGCGGCCAATGTAATCAGATGGGGAGCAGGAGGGGTGGATGATGTTCGATAAATCCATTTATTTGAAGAAAAGAATTTGTGTGGAAGACGCAATCTCACTCATAAAATCGGGTGATCATGTCGTGGTAGGACTCGGAGCCTCTGAACCTCGAAAAACACTTGAAAACTTGCATATCGCTTCTCGAAGGATAAGCGACATTCATGTGATTAACTGTTTGCCTATGGGGGAATATGAATTTTTCACCAATCCTGAGCATATGAGCTCCTATTTGATGGAGGGTTGGTTTTACAGTGGGATGATGAGAAAACTCCATGAGAATAAAAATATCACTTTCATTCCAAATCACCTTCACTTTGCATCCACCAAGAGAGTTTCATATAAAAAACCAAATATCTATATCGGAAATTGTTCTCCTGTCGATCGCCACGGTTACGTTTCACTTGGCACCAGTGCGGTTTATGAGAAAGATATGGTTGAGATAGCTGATCTTGTGATTCTTGAAGTGAATCCCAACGTCCCGAGAACGTTCGGCGATACACTCGTTCACGTTTCTCAGGTGGATTATTTTGTGGAAACGGATTACGAACTCCCTGAGCTCGCCAATGGAGTACCAAATGAGAAAGACAAGATTATAGGGACTTATATTGCCGATCTTATAGATGATGGATCGACAATTCAACTTGGAATCGGTGGAATTCCCAATGCGGTCGCCATGGCTCTGACCACGAAAAAAAATCTGGGGATCCATACAGAAATGCTAACTGATGGTATGGTGGACCTTTATGAGTCGGGCTCTATCGACAACAGTAGAAAGACTTTGCATAAAGGAAAGCTTATAGCGGCATTTGCGCTAGGTTCGAAAAAACTCTACGATTTTATAGATGACAATCCAGGGGTCAATATTCTTAGAGGCACCCATGTGAATGACCCATACGTCATCGGCCAAAATGACAATATGGTATCTATAAACACTTCCATAGAAATAGATTTGACTGGACAGTGTTGCTCTGAATCCGTAGGTGTGAGACAAATCAGCGGAACAGGAGGGCAAGCGGATACTGCGATTGGCGCTCAGAATGCCAAAAATGGCAAATCCTTCATCGCCCTATATTCGACGACACAAATCAAGAATAAGATTACGGGTGAAACAATAGAAAAATCAAAAATTGTCCCCATGCTTACTCCAGGTGCTATAGTGACACTTTCTAGAAATGATGTGGATTTTGTCGTGACAGAATATGGTGTTGCCGCATTAAGAGGTACTCCTGTAAGAGATCGGGTCAAGCGTTTGATTGCCATTGCACATCCGGATTTCAGGGATAAGCTTGAATCAGAAGCTGAAAAAATGATGATCTGGTAATCCTTCTTACCGAAGAAATCCCCACTCTGTTCAAACCGAGTGGGGATTTCTTGACTAATCTATTCCGTAAATATCATTTAGTTTATTTGCAATTTCCTTTGCCATGGCATTCATGGCTGAAAACTCTTCGTCTTTTGGTGAGAAAGTCGCTTCAATCGATGGTCCAATTTTCTCCCAACCGATTTCTTCTACGAATTTTTCAATCCCTGAAACGCCTCCACCAGACCAGGATTTGTTTCCGAAGACAGAAATGAATCTATCCTTAAGACCTGAATTACCAAGTTTTGCAAGCACGGTTTCAACCGATGAAAATACTTTTGTATTATATGCGCATGAGCCTATGATCACAGCTTTGTATTTCCAGATTTCACTGAGAATATATGAACTGTGTGTTTTGGATGCATCGAAAACCTTGACATTCTTGATACCGTTCTCCGCTGCGATTCGGGCAAGGTAATCCGCCATCTTTGCTGTGTTACCATACATGGAACCGTAAACTATGACTATTCCTTTTTCTGCTTCGAATCTGGACCATTTGTCATAGAGCTCGATTATTTTACCAGGGTTGGTACGCCATACCGGCCCGTGGGTTGGCGCAATCATTTGGATATCGAGTCCACTTAGTTTTTTTAGGCTTCTTTGAACCATTGGGCTGTATTTTGCCACTATGTTGGAATAATATCGACGTGTTTCGTCTTCATAGAATTCAAAATTGATCTCATCGTCAAAAATACCGCCATCAAGTGCTCCAAAGCCACCAAATGCATCCATTGAGAAAAGGATCTTGCTTGTCTCGTCAAACGTCATCATGGTTTCAGGCCAGTGTACCATTGGAGTCAGATAAAATCTCAATTTGTGCTCTCCAAGATCGAGAGTGTCACCATCATCAATGATATGATAATTTTTGGTGATGCCATAAAATCCTTCTATAAAAGGAAAGGTCTTCTTGTTCCCGACAATTTGCATATCGGGATATGCGCCGAGAAGTGCCAACATTGAACCTGAATGATCGGGTTCCATATGATTGACGATCAAATAGTCTACAGGACGATCTCCGATGATTTCTTTGATTTTTTCGAGATATTCTGTGGTTTTATTGAATTTGACCGTATCCATGATGGCGATTTTTTCGTCATTTATGATATAGGAATTGTAGGCTACACCTTTCTCTAGAGGCCAATAATTCTCGAAAAGTGTGGTTTCCCTGTCGTTGACACCAATCCAATGGACGTTGTCTTTAATGCTTAATCTGCAATTCATTTTTTCACCTCGTTTGAACAAAATTTGTAAACGTTCTGATACCATTATAAAATAAAAATCACTTTATTTACAGTTTAAATTTATTCAGAGCAGAAATGGCGAATGCATTGTATACAAAATACAAATATGTTATAATGCATTTGTACTGAAATCGTTAAATGGTTTACAATGACATAAAACTCTTATATAATAAATCTGAAACGTTTTGGTAGGGACGACACACTGTTTATTAATTAACAATATGTAAGAAGAATAGTGATGCGAGTCGATTGACAGTTGTGTATATTGTATACTATACTGTATTTGTAATCAACATTGATTAAAGGAGGCTATTTTAATGGGTAAAAAAGTTATGAAAACCATGGATGGCAACACCGCTGCAGCATATGTCGCTTATGCGTTCACAGATGTTGCGGCAATCTACCCTATAACACCATCGTCCAACATGGCGGAATCAGTTGACGAATGGGCTGCTAAGGGACAAAAGAACATCTTTGGTCAACCCGTATTGGTATCTGAGCTTCAATCTGAGGGTGGTGCTGCAGGTGCGGTTCACGGATCGTTGCAAGCTGGAGCGTTGACATCGACGTTCACTGCTTCACAAGGTTTGCTTTTGATGATTCCTAACATGTACAAAATTGCTGGTGAATTATTGCCGGGCGTATTCCATGTTAGTGCAAGAGCGCTAGCTTCACATGCATTATCAATTTTCGGAGACCATTCAGACGTAATGGCTGCAAGACAAACAGGTTTTGCACTTTTAGCATCTAGTTCTGTACAGGAAGTTATGGATTTGGGCGGCGTTGCTCACCTTGCAGCAATCAAATCAAGAATACCTTTCCTTCATTTCTTTGATGGCTTCAGAACTTCTCATGAAGTACAAAAAATTGAAGTTATTGATTACGCCGAATTCGATAGACTTGTTGATCACGATGCTGTCAATGCATTTAGAAATGCTGCATTGTCACCAGAGCATCCACTTACAAGAGGTACTGCTCAAAACCCTGATATCTTCTTCCAAGCAAGAGAAGCATCAAATAGTTTTTACGAAGCAGTTCCAGCAATCGTTGCACAGTATATGAAAGAAATCAGCGAAGTGACTGGCAGAAGCTACAAGCCTTTTGACTACTATGGCGCACCAGATGCTGACCGTATCATAATTGCTATGGGTTCAGTCGCAGAAGCTATTGAAGAAACAATTGACTACCTGAACGCACGTGGCGAAAAAGTTGGTATCATCAAAGTAAGACTTTACAGACCATGGGCTTCTAAATACTTCTTCGACGTATTACCGGCAAGTGTCAAGAAAATTGCTGTACTCGATAGAACAAAAGAGCCAGGTGCAGATGGAGAACCATTATATAAAGATGTAAGAACAATGTTCTTTGAAACAAAAGACGCTCCTGTTGTTGTCGGTGGTAGATATGGTCTTGGTTCAAAAGACACTACACCTACACACATCAAGCGCGTATTTGATGAACTCAAGAAAGATCAACCAGCAAATGATTTCACAATCGGAATTGTTGATGATGTAACTAACTTATCACTTAATATTGAAGAAAACATAGTTGCTGAAAGCGAAGGCACAATCAGATGTAAATTCTGGGGTCTTGGCTCTGATGGTACTGTTGGTGCCAACAAAAACGCAATTAAAATCATTGGTGATGAAACTGATCTTTATGCACAAGGTTATTTCTCATATGACTCCAAAAAATCAGGTGGTATCACAGTATCCCACTTAAGATTCGGTAAAAAACCTATCCGTTCAACATACCTTATTGATGAAGCGGATTATGTAGCTTGCCACAACCAGTCATATGTATATCAATATGAATTGTTGAAAGGCCTCAAAAAAGGCGGAACGTTTGTACTCAACTGCAAATGGTCAGCTGAAGAAGTTAGCGCTTTACTTCCAGCATCAATGAAACGTTACATGGCTAAAAACGAGATCAAATTCTATACAATCGATGCAACAAGCATAGCTGAAGAAATTGGTCTTGGAAACAGAATCAACATGATCATGCAATCTGCATTCTTCAAACTTGCTGAAGTTATCGAACTCGATGACGCAGTTAAATACTTGAAGAAAGCTATCCAAAAATCATACGGATCAAAAGGTGAAAAAATTGTTGAACTCAACAATAAAGCTGTTGATCTCGGCATAGAAAAATTGGTAAGAGTGACTGTTCCTGCTGAGTGGGCTGATGCTGCTGAAGCTACAGGCGTTGAAGCTAAAGGGGAACCTTCGTTCATTACGGATATCCTCAGACCAATCGCGGCTCAAAAAGGTGATGATTTACCAGTAAGCACATTTAAAGGCATTGAAGATGGATCGTTTGAACCAGGTTCTGCAGCGTTTGAAAAACGTGGTATTGCAGTGAATGTTCCGGAATGGCAAATTGACAACTGTATTCAATGTAACCAATGTTCATATGTTTGTCCTCATGCTGCAATCAGACCATTCTTGACTACAGAAGAAGAGCTTGCTGCTGCACCAGAAGGATTCGTTACAAAACCTGCAATTGGTAAAGGCCTTGAAGGTCTCAATTACAAGATTCAGGTATCTCCATATGACTGTACTGGTTGTGGAAACTGTGCTGATGTATGTCCTTCCAAGCAAAAATCATTGGTGATGAAGCCAATCGAGACACAAGTTGAAGTTCAATCAGAAAACTGGAATTTTGCAATTGCACTTGATGTAAAATCAGATAAAATGCCACTTACTACTGTTAAAGGATCACAATTTGCTCAACCACTCTTCGAATTCTCAGGAGCTTGTGCTGGTTGTGGAGAGACACCTTATATGAAAGCTGTCACTCAACTTTTCGGAGATCGTATGATGATTGCCAATGCTACAGGTTGTTCTTCAATCTGGGGTGGTTCAGCACCTTCTACACCATACACCAAAAATGCTGAAGGCAAAGGTCCAGCTTGGGCAAACTCATTGTTTGAGGACAATGCAGAGTATGGCCACGGTATGGCAATCGCTGTCAAAACTATCAGAAACACAATGAAAGAAAACTTTGAGAAATTAATCGCTATGAATGTCGATGCAGAAGTTAAAGATGCTTTTGGCTCATGGATCGAAGGTATGGAAGATGCGGATGCGTCAAAAGTTGCCGCTAAGAAAGTTCTCGAAGTACTTGAAAACAATAAAGTTAGTGATTCAGATGCTAAGAAGTTGATGGAATATGCTAAGAACCACAAAGATTATCTCGTGAAGCGTTCAATGTGGATCGTAGGTGGTGACGGTTGGGCGTATGACATCGGTTTCGGTGGACTTGATCATGTACTTGCAAGCGGAGAAAACGTAAATGTATTGGTATTCGATACTGAAGTTTACTCTAATACAGGTGGTCAAGCTTCTAAATCCACACCTGTCGGAGCGGTTGCAAAATTCGCTGCATCAGGTATGAAAGTCAAGAAGAAAGACCTCGGTATGATTGCTGCAACTTATGGATATGTTTATGTGGCACAAGTATCCATGGGCGCAAATCAAAACCACTTCTTGAAAGTATTACAAGAAGCTGAGGCTTATGAAGGTCCATCACTCATCATCTGTTACGCTCCATGTATCGCACATGGTATTAAGACAGGTATGGGAACTACTCAACGTAGAATGAAAGAAGCAGTGGATGCTGGTTACTGGCATTTATGGCGTTTCGACCCTAAAGTTGGAGCAGAAGGTAAGAATCCGTTCTTCCTTGATTCTAAAGCACCTACTGCAAACTTTAGAGATTTCTTGATGGGTGAAACACGTTACACAACTCTTAAGAATTCAAATCCTGAGCATGCCGAAGAATTGTTTGCGACTGCTGAAGCACAAGCAAAGAATCGTTACGAAGGTTATGTAAGAATGTCTAAAATGGAATTCTAGGATTAGTTTAAAAGCCTGTTCTGAAGTGTCGACAAACGGCCTTTGGAACAGGCTTTTTCTTATATGAAGACCAAGGAGGATGATATGTTCATAAGAAGAAAAACGCGCTTGAATACAGATGTGATCAATGCTCTGCGAATGCTCAGCTCTATCGAGCGCATCCAGAAATGGACAACAGATATTCCAGAGCATATTGAAAAGATGACTGACAACCATGTCGTTTGGAAGTATGATGATTTTGATAAGCAAAGTATTATATTTGAATTCTATTTGATGCAATGTACCCAGAAAACAGAATATTGCACAGAGATTCAATTGTTATTGAAAACGATTGATGAAAAAGAGCCTCCAAATGAATCCGCCACTCATAAAGCAGAGAGTGTTCTAGAAAATATCCGTTTTAAATTCAATCAATCCTGGATCATAGAAGATAAAGATCTTAATTCAAGCCTCCTTAAAACTCGTTAGTCAATTGACTAGACTGCCTAAATGACGTAAAATGGTAGTGATGTTTCGAGTATAGAAGTAATTACAGTGGAGGGTTTATGATTTATAGGACAATTGGAAAAACAGGTTTGGATGCGTCGGTACTTGGCATTGGCTGTATGAGATTGCCAATCGTTGAAGGCGATTCTGATAAGATTGACTACGAAAAAGGCACCGAAATGGTCAGATATGCAATTGATCATGGTGTCAATTATGTGGATACCGCATATCCCTATCATGGTGGAAACAGTGAGACATTTCTTGGCGAAGCCCTTAAGGATGGTTATCGTGAGCGCGTCATATTAATCACAAAAGCTCCTACATGGCTCCTCAACGAACAAGCGGATTTTGACAAATACTTGGACGAGCAACTCGAAAAACTTCAAACAGACCATCTGGACATTTATCTGATGCATGCACTTAGTAAGGACAGATGGGATAACTTGAAGAAAATCAATGTTTTTGAAGCGATTGAAAGAGCAAAAGCGAGTGGAAAAATCAAGCATGTCGGATTTTCATTCCATGATAATCTCGATCAGTTCAAAGAAATCGTTGATGGTTACAACTGGGATTTATGTATGATTCAGTTCAACTATATGGACGTACTTGAGCAAGCAGGAGTTGAAGGACTTAGATATGCAGAGTCAAAAGGGTTGCCTGTAATCGTTATGGAACCTCTAAAAGGCGGTATGCTGGCATCACCACCTGAAGATGTTGAAGCACTTTGGGCATCGCATTCAGACAAGAAATCTCCTGTTGAGTGGGCACTTCAGTATGTAGCGAACTTTGAAAACGTAAAAGTTGTGCTTAGTGGAATGTCCACATTGGAACAACTTAAAGAAAATATAGAAATCGCAGATCGCTTATTGCCTGGAACACTTGATGACGATGCACTTGCGCTGATTGAACGTGTCAGAGCTACCTATGAATCCAGAGTGAAGGTTCCATGTACTCAGTGCAAATATTGCATGCCATGTCCTCATGGGGTAGAGATACCAAGGTCTTTTACGTTGTACAATAGAGCCCATATCTTTGGTGCGATAGATTCAATCAAGACTCAATACAATGCTATAGCAGATGAGGCTAAAGCAAGCAATTGTAAAGAGTGTGGTCTTTGTGAGCCGCAGTGCCCACAAAAAATAGAAATAATCCAAATGTTGAAAGATGTAGCGAAAGAATTTGAAAGATAATCATTTGATGAAGAGGTGTCGAATTGAAAAAAGGTGATTTTATTTGGGGAGGCATTTTACTTGCCTTTATAGCTTTTGTTGTTTATCCGACAACGCATGAAGTTTTTGTGTCTTCAACGTCGGCACATCCGTATATTGGAGGATTCCTAAAGTTTGCACTCCTTGCGACAATGGGAGAAATGCTTGTGGTTCGTCTTAAGAAAGGCAACTGGGAAAAAGCGCCTGGTTTCATTTACAGAGTTATAATCTGGGGTGTACTGGGAATGGTCATCACTCTTATATTCCAAGTGTTTGCTGGTGGAGTGAACTATGCGATTCAAAATGGTTATTTGATCGGTAAAGATAATAAGTTCATTACTGCACTGTTGATCAGTACAATCATGAACTTGACTTTTGCACCATGTTTTATGGCTTTTCATAGATTCACAGATACGTATTTGGATCTTAAGTTTGGTGAAAATGTCTCGAAACCATCTGTTGATCAAGTTGCAAAACGCATCGATTGGAGTGGTTTTATCGGCTTTGTAATACTAAAGACAGTACCGTTCTTTTGGATTCCCGCTCATACGATCACGTTTTTATTGCCGCCGGAATACAGAGTGCTTGTGGCTGCAATGCTGTCGCTGGTCCTTGGGATTCTGTTGACGTTTGCTAAAAGAAAGTAAATATAATAAAGAGATCAGCGTGAGCTGATCTCTTTTATTATATTTCGCGTAGTTAAGTTTCCGAAGGAAACTTATTAGCGCCTCAGCCGACATTTCAAGATG
>Ga0255398_1068_pt1 | contig 15256 bp, 9 predicted proteins | sample ANMaggSeSYBR01K3_FD_182119 | JGI IMG/M metagenome (GOLD analysis project Ga0255398, IMG submission 182119) | Sediment cell enrichment communities from methane seep in Santa Monica Basin, California, United Staets - ANME aggregate JGI... | ecosystem: Environmental > Aquatic > Marine > Cold seeps >...
CTCGATTTCCCCTTTGAAAAATTCAAGGTCTACCTGTATGATGTTGTTTTCCGAAATTTCGTTAAGCAGGGAATAATTGGAAGCAGCCTCCCGGGTCCTCAAATAAGGATGTAAAAGTATGGATGTCACGTCTTTATGGTAGAATTGCACTCTTCCGTCCCTCGTCTGACGGATGTTTTGCTGCATATGAAGCAGGGCATCAATGAAACTATAGACAGGAGTGTTTTTCATGGGGTAACCCATGGTAATATTGATCTCCTCCAGTGATTCGGGGAGAGACATGATCACCGGCATCAGGAGTTCCTCATCGCACAGTATCACAGCCGTATCGGTACAATCCTGAACCGCTGCTATATCTTCCCGTTCAAGGATCTTATGGACCGTTTTAGCCTGCAATACATCGGTGGGCAATTCAAAAATTCTGAACTGTTTTGTATTATCCAGACCTTTGAAATCTTCAAGTTCAGCATGTTCAGGAAATAGTTCCAGGTTTTCTCTCAGGAATCTGCCAGCTTCCATGGTATCATCATCTGTATACTTGTGATCATAATCCCAGTAGAATTCCGCTCCATGCTTTTTTAGCCATGAAAAAATCCGCTTTTCACAAGCATTCAGGGCATTAAATCCAGCTACAATAGTCCGGTTGCCCCCCGGAAATTCAAACTTGTGGTTCACAATTCGTTCTGCGATCTCTCTGTACTGCATACCCTGGTATCCCTGTCCCCTGGATGCCAACTTCTCCCTTAACCGTTGATACAGGACAGGAAGCAGCTTCCACATATCCAGGAACTTATCCTTTTCAGGTGTTCTGTCACCCTCATGAAACCCCGTCCAGAACTGACGAATAAATCTGATCTGTTCCTGGTCAAGCCCCGCCAGTGGCTCTTCAAGCTCCTTCAGATCTATGATGTTGCTGAACAGCATCCCTGCGTCCACCAGGTATTTATCCAGTTCATCGTAATCATTGAGCATGATCTCACCCCAGAAATAGAACTCATCAAATGGATCAGGATGTTCAACACAAACTTCGTAGAGATCATAGAGGGTAAACTGTAGCTCAATGGGATCGGAGATCTCAAGCAGGCTGATCTCGTTAATGAAGTCGTTAATGCCATAGATCCGGGGAGACCAGCGGACATCACTGCTGTGCCTGGCCAAATGTCGCTGCAGAAAGAGGCCAGCCCGCCTGTTGGGCAGGATAATTCGACAATCTCCCAGGTCGGATCCACGGGTATGGATCAGGTGTTTGGCCAGTGTTTCAAGGATTGGCTGCATTAATCGTCTGATTTATAATATTTTCCCTGCCAAGTATCATGTTGCTCCAGGAGCTCTTCAAAGGTCCGTAAAACGGCATCATAACGGACACCCCAGCCATCGCGGACTCCCATACCCGGAGTTACCTCTCCTGCGATACGTTCTACTACGAAAACCGGATCCAGACGCTCTACTATTTCCATCATCAAGTGCAGGTACTGTTCCATGGTAAATTCCAGGAAATCTTCCGGTTTCTCACTGTATTCTTGTGCCATGACTGTCCCCCGGATCAGCTGCAACTGGTGAAATTTGATGCTGTCCAGGGGCCACTCAGACAGCTGTCTGGCCGCATCCAGAAAATCATTCCTTGTTTCACCGGGTAACCCGATGATCATATGTCCGCCTGTTCGCACCCCTCTTTTTGCTGTTTCCCTGATAGCCCATCTTGTTTTCTCAACATCATGGCCCCTGTTGACCCGGCGGAGGGTTTTATTAAGCAGGGACTCGATTCCATACTCCACCACCACATAGATGCTTTCGGAAAGCTCCTGGAAATAATCCAGCTTCTTTGCATCCACACAATCGGGCCGTGTACCTACGACAATCCCAACTATTCCCGGAATTGCTATGGCCTGCTTATAAATTTGCCTGAGGTCATCCAGGTCGGCATAAGTATTTGAATATGCCTGGAAATAAGCCAGGTATTGTTCTGCCTTCCTGTATCGTATCCTGTGAAAATCCATTCCCTGCCGGATCTGTTGTGCAACGGAATTACCCGGGTCATTGTATGACGGATTAAAGGCCCTGTTGTCGCAAAAGGTACATCCACCGGTTCCACAGGTTCCATCCCTGTTAGGACATGAGAATCCAGCATTGATGGTGATCTTCTGGACACGTCCGCCAAACTTCTTTTTAAAGTAGTCACTATAGGTATTCAGCCTTCTCTCTGTACCCCAGGGATAAATCATTGGCTCTCCACTTTAACTGTTTTGCCCAGTATGACATACCATACATACCCTTCCGTCTGCCCATAACCCATCTGTTCCAACAGGCGCATATAATTCCGTACCTGCAAAATGTATTGATTTTTTTCTGCCGATCCGAATTTGAAGTCCACAACCGTGACATGGTCTCCATCTACTATCACCCGATCGGGCCTGAACACCTTTCCGTCCCCGCTAAGAATGCTCCTTTCATTGTGTATGGTCTGGTTCTCTTTCCCGGAAAACCATTGCTCAACCCCCGGCTGGGTGATCATATTCTCAATTTTATCCTTCAATTCAGCCCGGTCCCTGCCAGGGAGCAAGCCTTCTTTCTGAAGGCTTTTCAACAGGGGATCCACATCCTTTAACGATGAGATCCTCGAAAATACAAGGTGCATCATGTTTCCATAGGACCAGCCGGTCCTGAAAGTGCCATCCTCATCAACAAAATATTCATCGCTTCGCAAACGAACCTTTAACGACCGATTCCGCTGATTCACAGGATAGGAGGAGAATTTCCAGGAATCTTCTCCGGCCGGGTTCTTCCCATAAACGGGCAAGCTTCCCACCTGGATCACTTCACCTGTCCCATACTTTTCCAGTGAGCCCAATGAAGGAGAAACAACACATTCATGGTTCAGGGTAGCCTTTAACAGGTCCCCTGTATTCCGGAAAGATGCTTTTTCAGAGTCAGGGATCCCAATAAACAGTGCATCTATTGCCCGTGTAAATGCCACATACATGAGGTTCAGACTATCCATGTATCCTTTCATGCGTTCCTGGTAATAGGCCTCAGAAAAGAGAGTATGCTGCATATTGCTTGCAAACCTGACCGGGACAGTGGGTATCCTGTGAAATGGAGTGCTTTCCGTTTCACACCACAGGATGTTTGATTTTCTCTGATCGGTAGTGATCTCCCAGTTACAAAACGGAACCAGTACTGCCTTGAACTCAAGACCCTTTGCTTTGTGAATGGTTAGAATTCTGATGGCGTTGGACGCTTCTGATATTGAGACACCCTGCTTCGAGCCATTCTCCTCCCAAAAGTTGAGAAATTCTACAATACCCATGGGTTGGCCTCTGTGAAGATCAATGATCAGGTCCTGGAGTGCCTGCAAGTATGGCAGGTCCTGGATACGCTCTTCAAGGCCGAACACTTTAATCAGAGTTTCCACCAGTTCATACAGTGGAAGTTGTTTGAAAGAATGGATTCGGTCCATAAAAGCCGGTGGAAGAAATTGGTCCATTGAAAGCGATGTATCAAACAACCGGCCTGTTTCCCCGTCAGGAAGAATCCCTGCCAGGAAGCCCTGATATTTCAATAATGCATTGTTCAGATCATCACCCGGATAAATCATGAAACGCAATGCTGCTGTAATTAATGAAACCGCGGTGTTGTGGACCAGCAGCAGGGACTCATTGGAGATGAGCCGGAACAGGTGCCTTTCTCCCGTGCTCCGGGCATGCTCCAGCAGTGTGTTTGCTACGCTGACACCCTCCTTCCTGCTTCTCACAAGAATGGCGATCTCTCCTGGTTCGAAACCACTTTGCTGGATCTCCTCAATCCAAACCGGGATCCTGGAGAGCACCCTGTCCTGGAATGATAGTTCCTCCCGGTCACCAAACAATTCGATCCTCACCATTCCACCGGATCCCAATGACCCCTCCGGAATTTGCTGTACCGCATCCGCATAGGCATCCTGGAAGTTGGAAAGTTCTTCCTGGATCCTCTGTGCCAGAACCTGGGGCGCAGCCTGAAATACAGTATTGTTGAAACGGATGATCTGCTCCCTGCTCCGGTAGTTTTTATCCAGGGTATGTATCCTGAATTCCTGGTGCCGGAAATCAGTTTCCAGGTCCGACGATAGTATTTCCCAATCAGAATTTCTCCACCTGTATATGGATTGTTTCACATCCCCCACCACCAGGTTGTCATTCCCGGAAGCAAGTGCATTATCAAGCAATGGTTTGAAATTATCATACTGGAATACTGAAGTATCCTGGAATTCATCCAGCATGATATGGCTGTATTGATTACCGGTCCTTTCATAGATGAACGGCACCTGGTTTCCACCGATGATACCCCGCAGGAAACGGCTTGAATCAGCGATTAAAAAAAGATTACGTTCAGTGGTGTAGGCTTTTACGCGCTCCCAGATATCGCCCAGAATGCCAAGGGTGTAGAAGTTTTGTCTGATGGCAGTGATGGTGTTCAGAACAACCTGCTGGTTATAGAGCTTATTCAGCAATGGCATCAGTACATTTTCGGTGAGACGGATCATTTCATCAGAAGCACCCTTATTCAGCCATTTCTCCAGATTATCCAGGGCTTCTATCCTGGCAGGAGTGAATGTAAGGTCCCTGTCCTCAGACGCTTCGTGAAACAGGGAAGGAACCGATTTATCTTTTAGCCTGAAACTCCTTACTTCCAGTCCGCTTTGCTGCATATGATCCAAGGCCGACTTGCCTGTACCGACAATCTCCCGGCGGGTTTTCTCCTCTTCCTGGTTCAGATCGGAAAGGTATTGGTCAAGGTTCTCTTTTTCAAGTACAGACAGGTCCTGTTCAAGAAACAAACTTTGAAAGGCTTCCCTGAAAAGTTGCAACCCCAGCTGAACGATATCATTCCTGAAATTCCACGACCGGGATTCTTCCATTCGCTCTTCGGCAAACCGGATCAGCCATTGTTGCAATTCTGACTGGTCGGAAATATCCCGGAACAACCGGTCCACAGCCAGGGATAACACCCTGTGATGGTCCAGTTCAAGGTTATATCCCGGCTGGATCCCAATCTCCCGGGTAAAAGCCCGTATCACTGACTGAAAGAATTTATCGATGGTTCCGACCGAAAAGGCAGAATAGTCATTCAATATGGTATTTAGCAACTCCCCGGCCCGCATTTTGATCTCCTTTTCATCAAGACCCGTAGAGTTCATCAATTGGGTCATCTCCGCAAGACCTTGTGATGCATCATACCGGGAGAGTTTATACAACCGGCCAAGGATGCGCTGTTTCATCTCACCGGCAGCCTTGTTTGTAAAGGTAACAGCCAGGATATGCCTGTGTATATCCGGAAATCGGAACAGCAGCCCCAGGTATTCCATTGTCAGTGCAAATGTTTTACCGGAACCAGCAGAAGCCTTGTATACATTCAGGGGGGACATAACGTAAATATAGGATATTATTTCTCCCTATTTAGTCTTTGCAAGAAAACGCCAAATACTGCGTTACTCTCGTGTTGAAAATAGTCATTTACAAAAGTAAACTCCCTGGCTCTCAACACTTCAAAAGCCTTGTCTTTGGCGCTTTCTTATCAAAGACCTTGAAAATTAGCAGTTTCTTTCAACCACTATTTTTCTGTTGGAAATTTTCTAATTTTGTGCCAAAATAACAGTTTTGGCAAAACGCGTTGTAGTTGGATTATCAGGAGGAGTGGATTCAAGCGTAGCAGCATACCTGCTAAAACAGCAGGGGTATGATGTAACGGCGCTGTTTATGATTAACTGGCATGATAAAACCGGGGTAATCGATGCAGATTGTCCCTGGGATGAAGATGTTGTTTTTGCCGAATTGGTGGCCAAAAAACTGGATATCCCCTTTCATGTGGTTGACCTGAGTAAACCTTACCGTGAAAGGGTGATTGATTACATGTTCTCAGAATACAAAAAGGGACGAACTCCCAATCCGGATGTGCTGTGCAACCGCGAAATCAAATTTGATGCATTCCTGAAGGCTGCTGAGGCTTACACCCCGGATTTTGTGGCTACCGGTCATTATTGTAAAAAGAGTTCCCGACAGGAAAACGGCAAGACGATCCACCACCTCCTGGCAGGTGATGACCCCAACAAGGAGCAGAGCTATTTCCTGTGCCAGTTATCACAGGAACAGCTGGCCCGGATACTTTTCCCCATCGGTCATCTGCATAAACCCGAGGTGAGGGAAATTGCCAGGAAACAGGGACTGGCTTCAGCCAATAAGAAGGATTCACAGGGGATCTGCTTTGTGGGGAAGGTACACCTGCCGGTTTTCCTGCAGCAAAAACTCAAAGCCAGGGAAGGCAACATCTTTGAAATCCCGGATTCATTAACACAATTCACTGAAAAAAATCAGGTTCATTCAGACCTGGAAGCGATGAGCAGTCCATGGATGTATACCAAAGAAGATGGAACCTGGGTAGGCAAGCACCAGGGCGCCCATTTCTTCACGGTGGGACAAAGAAAGGGACTGAATGTGGGAGGCAAAGATGAGCCCCTGTTCGTTATTTCCACCGATGTAGAGAACAACCGGGTTTACGTGGGACAGGGACAGTCGCATCCGGGATTGTACAGGCGTGGATTAAAGATTCTTCCGAAAGAGATTCACTGGATCAGGGAAGAGGTGGCCATGAAACCGCGAGAAAAGCGCAGGTACCAGGTAAGAATCCGTTACAGGCAACCTCTGCAGCAGGCTACCCTGCATATGACAGACGGGGGAATGTATATCGTTTTTCAGAAACTTCAGAGGGGTATTGCAGCCGGACAGTTTGCTGCATGGTATGATGGAAAAGAGCTGATCGGCTCCGGTGTCATCCACAGATAAGGCTTACCTCTTATGCAAACCACACTCCTTGTGGCTTTGGTTTTCCCACCACCAGCGGCCAGCCCTTATATCCTCGCCAGGCTCGATTGCCCTGGTGCAGGGCTCGCACCCAATACTAGGGAAACCCCTGTCATGCAGCATGTTATATGGAATGCCTTTTTCCTTGATATAAACCCAAACCTCTTTTTCAGACCAGTTGATCAGGGGATTAATTTTCACCAGTTTGTTGGGTTCATCCCACTCCACAAGGCTGTTAAAGAACCTGGAAACCGACTGGTCCTTTCGCAATCCGCAGATCCAGGCCTCCATGCCTTCAAATGCCCTGGGAAGTTGAGCCACCTTTCTGATACCACAGCACATCTTACGTTTTTCCACACTGTCATAAAAAAGATTGATCCCATTTTTTGCCACCATCTCTTCCACTTTCAGGGGTTCCGGGAAGTAGGTCTTCATCCGTATCCCAAATTGCTTGTTGGTGCGGGCAATGAGGTCATAGGTTTCGGGAAAAAGCCTCCCGGTATCCAGCGTAAAAACCTCCGTATCTTTATGTTGACGCATCACCATTTCGGTGAGCACCTGGTCTTCAAGACCCAGGCTTGTGGAAAGTACGATCCGTTTCCCGAAATGCTGCAGGAAGTAACCGATCACACCGATGGCACTCTTGTCCTTCAACTCCTTATTCCACTGTCGTATCTGTTCCTTTAACTGTTCTGTCAACTCCATAATTAGTGTTTAAAAGAAAACTGCTAATTTTTAAGGTCTTTGATAAGAAAGCGCCAAAGACAAGGCTTTCGAAGTGTTGAGAACCAGGGAGTTTACTTTTGTAAATGACCGTTTTCAACACGAGAGTAACGCAGTATTTGGCGTTTTCTTGCAAAGACTAATTATGTATAGGATTCAAGTCTGCCCATATCGGTCCATTCATCCTGGTCGTGCCGGTAAAGATTTATGGGTCTGGTTTTGGCCAGTTCCAGGTAAAAAGGCGTAATCGGGAAACGCTTTTCATCTGGAAATAACCCGAGAATAGCTGGATCCATCACATGAATAGCGCTGAATGCAATAGGGATCAGGTTTTTCTCATTGCTATCCACCAGGATTGTTTCACCAGAACGGTTATCCCTCCATCCCTTCAACAGGCCGTCCTGATTCATTAGTAAGCTTCTGGAAGTAACACGGTCCTTCACGGCCAGTGTTGCAATAGCATTGCTTCTGACATGTACGTTATACAATTGGGCCAGGTCAATATTGCTCATGATATCCACATTATGAACAAGGATAGGTTCATCTCCGAAAAACCAGGAAGCATGACTGATCCCACCCCCGGTATCGAGTGGTTCATCGCGCTCATGCGAAAACTCTACGCGTATCCCAAAGTGATCCTGTTTCTTTACGAAATCCACAATCATATCCGCAAAATGGTGTACATTGATAATGATCTCGGTAAATCCCTGTTTCTTCAGTTTCAGGATGATATGTTCCAGCATGGGGACACCATTCCACTCCACCAGGGCCTTAGGCTTATCATCGGTCATAGGTTTCATCCTTGCACCCAGTCCGGCGGCCAGGATCAGTGCTTTATTTCCCTTGGTTTGAAACACCATTTTTCTTTGGGGAATTCTTTGTCACATTTGGTACAAATAAACCTGTTGGATTATTGCCTTTGCCCATGTGTTTTTCATAGATTTCCGTGGTACGCTTTAGATGATCTTGCATAATCTTATAGGCATTGTCCCCGTTTTGCGTCCTAATCGCAAATACAAGATCCTTATGGGATTTCAGTATACCCGCCTTTTCGCCCTCAATATTGGCATAAATATAGTTTCGCATGCGGGGCAGCAGCGAAAAAATAGGCTCCATGCTAATTTGTATGATTGGATTAGAGGTTGACTTGGTAATGGTCAGGTGGAATTTATTATCAAGATCTGCCTCCTTCTGTGTATTATCAGGATCACAATTCTCAAATTCAACCAGATTCTCTTCCAGTTCAGTAATGTTCTCCATGGTCCTGTTCAACGCAGCAAGTCTGGCAATCTCCGGCTCAAACCTGTATCTTACCTCAATGATCTGAGAGAGCAGATTTTCATCGAATTTCAGATCATAATAGAGATTGAGCGTCTTAATGGCATCCTCGATATTTATCTCGGCAACATACATCCCGCTTCCCTTTTGGATGTTGATCAATCCCCTGGCACTCAACCTTCGTAAGGCTTCCCTCAGTGCCGTCCTGCTTACACCGAAAGATTCACACATCTCCCTTTCAGTAGGAAGTTTATCTCCCACCAGCAGCTTCTTCTCCCTGATGGCGCTTTCAATGGTCCTCTCAATCCTCTGACTAAGGGTTAGTTTGTTGCCAATGTTCTGAAATACATTATCCATTATTATTGACTTCAAATTCATTCTTATTACAAAGTAAAAAAAATAAAGTGTTAAATTTGTCATACATCATTCATATTATGATGTAAAATCACTCAATAGACCGAAGAGAAATGATATTAATAGCTGACAGCGGATCCACAAAAACCGATTGGAGGCTGATCGATGGAAATAAGCTGATTTCCAGATCAACCAAAGGGCTTAATCCTTACCATTCCTCCGGGGAAGAAATTGATGCGGAGCTGGACAAGCTGGATCTTGAAGGAAATGAACTGAACATTCGCGAAATTCATTTTTATGGTTCCGGAGTAGCCAACGAAGCGATGAAGGATGTGATCCGTAAAAGCCTTCGACGTAAAATTGGTGACCATCCATACATCCAGATTGAAGATGATCTGCTGGGAGTAGCCCGGGCACTATTCCTACAGAAAGAAGGCATAGCATGCATTCTTGGTACTGGTTCCAATTCTTGCCTTTACCAGAACGGGGAGATCATGGATAAAGTTCCGGCACTCGGTTATTCATTGGGAGATGAAGGGAGCGGGACCGATATTGGCAAACGTCTGGTGAATGCACTTTTGAAGAGAAACCTGAGTGATACCCTGAGAGAGGCCATCATTTCAGAGGAGGGCCTTTCCATGGATGAGATACTGGAAAATGTATATAATAAGCCACATGCCAACCGGTACCTGGCTTCTCTGACAAAAATCGCAGGCAAGCATATCAATCATAAGGAGATCAGGGAGATCGTAACGGCTGCATTTGAGGACTTCTTTGACAAGAATATTTCAAAATATTCGGACTTTAAAACCTATAAAGTCGGATTTGCAGGCTCGGTGGCCTACCACTTCAGTGATGTTTTGACCAAAGTACTTCAAAAGCACAACCTGAAGTGCAATCAGTTCATTGCAACACCCATTGATGGCCTGGTGAAATACCACATGCATGTTGCAACTAAGAAACTGAGCAGCACGGAATCCATCACTGAATCATCCTCCAGGTACGAAAACCTTGAAGAGATGTCGGTCAATGAATTACTGGAAAATATTAACAGGGAAGACAGTACCGTTCACACAGCGGTCCAATCCATTATACCCCAGATCGAAAAACTTGTGGAAGGCATCATTACCCGTATTATAAAGGGGGGGCGCCTTTTCTATGTGGGAGCCGGAACCAGCGGCAGGCTTGGGATATTGGACGCCTCCGAGATTCCTCCCACCTTTGGAGTTCCCTACGACATTGTGATCGGGATCATCGCGGGTGGTGACAAAGCCATACGGAAAGCGGTTGAATCGGCTGAGGATGATATTCACGGAGCCTGGCGTGATCTGGAGAAATACCAGCCGGGAAAGAATGATATCATTGTCGGAATTGCCGCCTCCGGCAGGACACCCTACGTGATTGGTGCAGTGAAGGATGGACGAAAAGAGGGATTACTTACAGCATGTATCACCTGCAATTCCAACACCAAACTGGCTAAAGAGGTGGAAGTGCCTCTGGAGGCTTTGGTGGGGCCTGAATTTGTCACCGGAAGCACACGAATGAAAGCCGGAACGGCACAGAAGCTGATCCTGAATATGATTACCACCTCCACCATGATCAAACTTGGAAGGGTAAAGGGCAACAAGATGGTTGATATGCAGCTTACCAACCAGAAACTCATCGAGCGGGGATCACGTATGATCAGTGATGAACTGGGCCTGGACCTAGAGGAATCAAAACGTTTGCTGCTCCTGCATGGTTCTGTGAGGAACGTCCTGGAAAATTTCGCGTTATAAGCTCTGGAACAACATCTATTTCCTTCCAATGGACCGGGCATACAGCAATGCTGTGGTACGGTAAAAGATATGACCCAGTTTGGTGAAAGGAAGGTACATGATCACAAACCACACGGCCACCAGGTGGAAAAAGTAGAGGTGGTAAGCACAGGCCCAGTTCCCGAACCGGGCCAGTTCCACCAGGGTACCTGACAGGGTCAAAAGTCCAATGGCTGTTAGCAGTAGCCAGTCGGTATAACTGCTCTTCCCGAATACACTCCTGTTAAACAAACGCTGATAAACCATAATGCCCAATCCACTGTAGATCATCAGGGAGGCCACATTCCCGGCAATTTTAAATGGATTGAGAAAGGGTAATGGATAATTTTTGGTAATGGAGGCCCAGATGGCGTAAATGGTCACCAGAATCAATAATCCAAATCCCAGAAACAGCAGCATATGAGCGATCTTCCTGGTACGCTGTGATCCACAGCCGGAGAAATTGGAATGGGACAGGATCTCACCCAGAACAGGAAAGATCTTTCGACCGATTTTAACCTTCTGTCCGGAGTTGGAAGGTGGCGTCAGACGTTTCATGTCGCTCCAGAAAGAACCCAGCTGCCATGAAGCCAGGCCATAAAACAGGAGGGTAATCCCGGTAAAAGTAGCATTGAGCCATGCATGGGGAAAAAACTCAGAGTAATCCACAGGACCCTCTGGAATCTTAAAGGTACCGGCCAAGGATAAAATAGCTATAATAACGACAGCAGGAATCAGGATTGCCACAGGAAGCCATGCTGGTTTGCTAACCAGTTTTCCAAGGAACCGGGGCCGTGCATAATGCATGTAAGTTTTCTGTCTCACAGCCGCAATCACATCCGAAGGTTTCACATCCCTGGGACAATAGCTGCTGCAATCCCCGCACTGGAAGCACAACCACACATCCACATTTCCGATCAGCTTATCCTTCAAACCCCATCCCGCCCAAACCATCTCCTTTCTCGGGAACGGCCTGTCAGCCGGAGCAAGCGAACACACCGCCGAACAGTTCCCGCACTGCATACACTGGTTCAATTGAGAACCGCTCATCCGGCTCAATTCCCTTTTAAATGCTATATCTGGCTTTACTTCAACCATTCAACTTTTAACTTTACAGACTCTTAAACGGATTGGGACCTATCAATTCCAATTCATCCACGTATTCATTGATGATCTCCTGAATCCCGCGATAATCTGTGATTTCCACAAAACTGGTTCGGATGCGTTCAGGTTCCAACATCATGGTCTCCAAGGTTTCCTGGAGGTTTTCTCCCCTTTGTTCGGTAAGTTCACTTCCATGAATGAAATGACACTGATAATCGTCCCCGGGTTTGCATCCGATCTGCAGGATTCCATCATAGCCATGGGAAAGGGCATCGGAGATCCATACTTTGTTAACTGACCCCAGGCACCGCACAGGGATAATACGTGCATACGGACTGATTTTCAACCTGTTAACGCCTACTGCATCCAGTGCAGGATAAGCATCATTCTCACAAACAAACACGAGTATTCTTGGTTTCTCCTCAAATTCATCCGGAACGTTGACAGATTTGATCATGGCAGATACACTGTTGATGGAAAAATCGGCAAATCCGATGACCCTTTCCGGACAGGAACCAACGCAGATACCGCACCTGCGACAACGTGACGGGTTGGGTAATGGGGTTCCCTTCTCAGTCTCATCATAAGCGCCAAAAGGACACTCTTCGGTACACCTTTTGCAATCTGTGCAACGATCCATATATAACTCAGGGAAAGTAAGGTCACCAGCCCTGGGATGAACGGCCTTGCCCGTTTTCACACATTCAATACTCTGGATCGCCTTCATCATCGCTCCTGCTCCATCTTCCCTGCTTGATTCCAGATCCATGGGTGCCCTGACAGTTCCCGCGGCATATATACCCGTTCTCCTGGTCTCATAGGGAAAACATATAAAATGGGAATCCGAAAAACTGTATTCGATTTCGGGCAATCCCTTACCCAGTCGGTACTGAAGCTGCAGGTCCTCCGTACTGGAAGGGACCATACCTGTGGCCAGGACCACCAGATCGGTAGTGAGACTGATCATATCATCGAGCAGGGAATCCTTTACCGTCACCCTGATCTGACTGCCATCCGGTGAAACTGAATCGATCATTCCCCGTGTCATAAAAATGGCGTCATCGGATTGAACCATTTTATAGAATTCCTCCTGGAAACCTGTTGTCCGGATGTCCCTGTATACAATGAATACCTGTGCTTCCGGATTTTTTTCCCTTACGTAAAGTGCCTGCTTCAGAGCTGCGGTGCAACAATAGGAAGAACAATATGGCAGATGCGCCTGATCCCTTGATCCTGCACAGAGAACAAACAATACCCTGTCAGGGACAGGCTCATCCTGAACCTGCTTCTCAAACTCCTCAAGGGTTTTTATTCGAGGTGACAATCCATACCCCAGGTGGCCCAGCCTGGTAGCATCATAAGGTTTCCATCCAGTGGATACAACCACTGAACCAACTGTAAGTTTACTCCCCGTTTTATTCTCCAGACGAACAGAAAAATTGCCAGGTTCACCTGAAATGGAGCCTATGGTACTGCCCAGGTAAACCTCCACATCAGGATGAGAAATGACCTGTTCCATAAGCGCAGAAGTATCGGGTTCACATAGTTCCCCCCGACCATCCACTGTGGGCATCAGTTTGTAAAGCCGCCCGGCGTATCCTCCCAGGGATCCGCTTTTTTCAACCAGGTGTACCCTGTAGCCGGCTAAAGCCCCCTCATGTGCAGCGGTGAGTCCGGCCAATCCTCCACCCACAACCAGAATGTTTGAATGAACCTGTTCGGGTATGTAAGGAATATTATCAGAGATCGAATCAAGTTTTGCCAGCCCCATCCTTACCTGGTCGTCTGCACACATCAGGGTATCTTCATCATCCGGATCCATGACCCAGGCCACCTGCTCCCGCAAGTTGATCCGTTCCACATAGGGTCCATCCATTCGGAACTGTTCGGATTTAACCCTGGGTGAGCATGCAGCTATAGCCAGGCGGTTTGCATCCGCATCCCGAACCAGCCTGTGAAGGTGATCAAGGCCCTCTTCTGAACAAAGGGCAGAGTGCTTCATGCAGGCAATTCCATCCACCTGTTCACCTGCCACCATCATTAAGTGATCCACATCGATACACTCTCCAATGCTGCATCCGGTGCAAACAGCCAGTGCTATATTTTTTTTCAGTCCTTCCATTTTATCGATGCATTGCTTTTAATGCTGCTGCTGTTGCATCTTTTACTGAAGAAGCCACATCCATGGGCCGTTTGCAGGAAGCTGCCGGGTAAATGCCCGGTATCTGAGCAGCCTGATAAAAGCCGTTTTCGTTTGTTGATAAACCAGGAAGGATACGGTTGGGTACCAGCCCCGTGGCAAGAACAACCATGTCGAACGGGTCCATCCGCCTGATACCAGCCATGATATCCTCCACCTCGAGTGTCAACGCATTGCCATTCAGATCTCTTTTAATGCGGCCTGCCTTTCCTTTGGTTAATGTGATGGAATCAGCCTGTTCAGCCTTGTTTAATAGTCTCTCATTTCTTCCTGTGAGCCTGAGATCAATATAAAAAATCTCCACCTTCATTTCCGGGTAAGACTCCGCCAGGGTCAATGCATGTTTGACAGATGCTGAGCAGCAAACAGCAGAACAATAAGGAAGATGATTTATATCCCTTGATCCGGCACACTGGACAAATGCAATGCTGCCTGGGGTTTCCCCATCTGAAGGCCTTGCTAATTTTTTATGGTCCCTTGCACATGCTGCCAGCAGGTGTTCGAATTCAAGGTTGGTAACTACATCTGGTTCTTCGATATACCGGTAGTTCTCGAGCCTGGAAGCATCATAAAGAGCCCACCCGGTTGCCACAATGATCCGGTGTGCCTGTAATTCAACCCGGGCTGGACTGGCATCCAGCTCTATCGCGTTATAAACGCACACTTCAACACATTTACCGCATGCCTCTTTCTGACATATGTCGGCATCAATGGTGTATTTCATGGGAAATGCCAATCCCCCGGCTATATATGCAGCCTTTTCAACTGATCCGTATCTATCCGGGGGGCGATCAACCGGACAAACCTCAGCACATTTCCCACAGGCGGTACATTGATTAGTGATCAGACGGGCACCCACTGATAAGGTTACCCGGAAATCACCTTCCTCACCTGAAATCTCCTGTACCTCAGCACCTGTATAATAGCGGATCAGGGGATTGGTTCTAATTCTTCTGAAGTTTATTTCA
>Ga0255398_1069_pt1 | contig 15212 bp, 13 predicted proteins | sample ANMaggSeSYBR01K3_FD_182119 | JGI IMG/M metagenome (GOLD analysis project Ga0255398, IMG submission 182119) | Sediment cell enrichment communities from methane seep in Santa Monica Basin, California, United Staets - ANME aggregate JGI... | ecosystem: Environmental > Aquatic > Marine > Cold seeps >...
TAACTTTTCATGATTTCCAGTTTTTTCAGTGTAATCGTATCCGGTCTTCCCGCTTCCACTGTAAATTCCTTGATTTCATCTATATTCACATGCTCACCGATTCGGCTTAAAAGACGCTCCAGTTGATCTTCATCCAGTGAAGTCGGGGTTCCGCCTCCTACATAGACACAATCAATGGTCTTACCGTTTCTTTTCAATTCTCCGACTGCGAAATCAAGTTCTTCAATCAGTTTATCCAAATAAATTGGTAGAAGTTTGCCTTTTTTTTGTAGATCGTTTGAAGGGAATGAACAATATAAGCATCTCGTCGGGCAAAACGGAATGCAGATATATAGTGAAATCAAATCGGGGTTATGAGGATAAAGGTGCGGTCTTTCCCTTAGAGCTGTTTCAATCAACAGATCGATTTTTTCGGGTGACACCAGATATTCCTCAGCAATCATTGGTTTGATCTCATGAAGTTGAACATTTTTATCCAAAAGTTCATGGACGATTTTTACCGGTCTTATACCGACAAGGGTCCCCCATTTGCTGAGTGATTCAAAAGACTGTGACATCAACTGGTAAATATGTTTCTTGAACTGGTTTTTTGGCGAGTCCTCCAACGCAAATAAGGTCCTCTCTTCAAGAACCTTAGCTGAAAACGCCTCAATAGAACTTATAACCGTCACTTCTTTATCTGTTTCTACGGTCAGTCCGAAAGCTCCGCCGGTGACGGCATTATGAAAATTGTCTTTATCCTCAGTGTACTGAATTTGAGATTGAGGTAAAAACAATTCCAGAATCAGTTTCAATTCGTAATTCAAGGTGTTCCCATGTTCATATACAATCATGGCTTCTCCTATCCTTGGATGAACGGATTTTTTCTGCGTTCAAACCCAATGGAAGTGCTTGCGCCATGTCCAGGGTAAACAATCACTTCATCCTCCAGTTTCATCAATTGCTTTATGATTCCACTGATCATTTGCTTGTGATCTCCTCCTTCGAGGTCAGAACGTCCAACCGATCCATAAAACAAAGTGTCACCAGTGATGACAATTTTTTCACTTGGAACATATAGGCATATACCACCATAAGTATGACCAGGTGTGTGCAAAACTTTGATCTTGATTTTACCAATTTGAATGACATCACCGTCTCCGATAGTTCGATCCGCTTTAAAAGCGATTGAATTGCCATGAATGGAACTCGTGAAATTCTTACTGGGATCTTCAAGCATATACGCATCATCATGATGAATCAGAACCTGCGCACCGGTCATAGTTTTAAGTGCTTCAACAGCACCGATATGATCTCCATGACCATGAGTGAGCACTATATATTTGACAACAAGTGATTTGTCGGTGATTTTTTTAAATATTCTATCTGCCTCAGCGCCGGGATCAACAACTATAGCTTCCTTTGAACCCTCATCACCGAGGATATAACAATTTGCAGCATATGATCCCACTGCAATTTTTTCAAGTAACATTGGTGCCTCCTATATTCTACTAAAACCCTCTTTTGCTGTCCACGAGCATAGTTACCGGACCATCGTTCTCGATATCGACAATCATATGTGCCTGGAACGTTCCAGTCTCAACCTTGATCCCCGCATCTCCAACTGCCTGCACAAATTTTTCATACAATGCATTGGCTTCATCCGGTCTGGCCGCACTGCTAAAACTAGGTCGTCTGCCTTTTCTACAATCTCCCATCAGCGTAAATTGGGATATGCAAAGCATTTCACCTTTCACGTCCAACAAAGATAAGTTCATTTTTTCTTGATCATCTTCAAAAATTCTCAAATTGACAATTTTTTCAACCATATATGTGACGTCCTTTTCAGAATCGCCTTCTTCAACACCAAGTAGGACATTGAGTCCTTTTCCGATTTCGCCGACCACTTTGCTGTCCACTATGACAGAAGAGCGGTTAACCCGTTGTATTACTGCTCTCACCTTCGCCTCCCACTTAAGAACTCACACGCTTGACTTCTATGACTTCCTCAAGCGCTTTCAATTTACGCATAAGTTTATTCAATTCTTCAATGTCTGAAATCTCAATTGAGATATTCACTATTGCAATACCGTTTTTATCAATTTTTGCATTGATTCCTGTCATCATCATATCCATGTCTTGCATAAGAATCGTGATTTCTGAGAGAAGTCCTTTTCGGTCTGATGAAACGACCTGAACACTGGTTGTGTACGAAGATGCGTTATTGTCAGCCCAAGCCACTTCGATGTATCTGTTTTCAGAGTCATCTGTTTTCTCGAAGTTCTCACAGTCGCTTCTGTGAATCGTCACTCCACGGCCTCTTGTCACATATCCGATAATATCATCACCGGGAACCGGAGAACAACATTTTGCGAATCGCACCAATATGTCATCAATGCCTTTGACGACTATGCCCGTCTCATTTCGTTTGACAACTTTCTTCTTGGGCATCTCTTCAACTCGTTCGGCGATTGGTTTGTTTTTGGCTTGCTCATCCCTTTGTTCTTTAAAATACTTTTCTTTGATCTTTGGAACAACCTGACTGGTGAGTATACCACCATAACCGATTGCGTTATACATATCATCAATATTTTTTAGACTGAGTCTTCTTAAAATCTGGTCAAGATAATCTTCATTGAGAACCGCTTTAACCGGTAAATTCTGCTTTCTGAGTTCACCGACTATGATGTCTCTTCCATTTTCAACATTTTCTTCTCGACGTTCTTTCTTAAACCATTGTTTGATCTTTTGTTTGGCTTGGGTGCTCTTTACAAACTTGAGCCAGTCTCTTGATGGTCCATTTGAGTTCTTTGCCGTCATGATTTCAATGCGTTGACCATTTTGAAGCTGGTAATTGAGTGGAACGATTCTTCCGTTGACTTTTGCTCCAACGCATTTGTTTCCGACTTCGGAGTGGATTTTGTAAGCAAAATCTACTGGTGTGGAGCCAACTGGCAAATCCACAACCTCACCCTTTGGTGAGAACACGAAAACTTCTGTATTGAAAAGGTCCAATTTAAGTGAATTCATGAATTCACTTGGATCTTTGAGGTCACTTTGCCATTCCATCATTTGTCTAAATGATGAAATCTTTTGTTCCATCTCATTATGTGATTTTTTAGAACCTTCTTTATACTTCCAGTGAGCAGCGATACCGAATTCAGCGATTTCATGCATTTCTCTGGTTCTGATTTGAATCTCAAAAGGTTCACCATTGCCCATGAGCGTCGTATGCAGGGACTGGTATAGATTGGGTTTTGGCATGGCGATATAATCCTTGAATCGACCAGGAATCGGCTTCCAAAGTGTGTGTACGGCTCCAAGAGCACTATAACAATCCTTTATGTCCTCACACACAATTCGAATAGCGGTAAGATCGTAGATCTCATCGAATTCTTTGTGTCCATACTTCATTTTCTTATATATACTATAAAAATTCTTCGGTCTTCCATATATTTCGAACTTCAAATTCAGGTCAGTCAAAGACTTCCTGATTTGATGGATATAATCGTTGATTATAGATTCGCGCTCTGTACGTTTTCTGTCCACTTTTCTGACAAGTTCGCGGTAGCCTTCAGGATCCAAGTGTTTTAAACTAAGATCTTCCAGTTCCCATTTGATTTTGGAGATACCTAGACGGTGCGCGATCGGTGCGAATATCTCTAATGTTTCTTCCGCTTTTTCCTTCTGCTTTTCCGGTGTCATCGCACCAAGTGTTCTGATATTGTGAAGTCTGTCAGCAAGTTTGATCAAAATGACTCTGATGTCCCCAGACATGGCCAAAAACATTTTTCTAAGGTTCTCAACTTGTTGTTCCTGCTTGGTTTCATAGTTGATGACGGCAAGTTTGGTAACGCCGTCCACCAAGGTGGCAACTTCTTCTCCAAATAGCTTTTTGACTTCCTGTAAAGTAACATCCGTATCTTCCACTGTATCGTGTAAAAGTGCGGCGATAATGGTTTCTTCATCCATCTCAAGTTCCGCAAGAATCAAAGACACACTGGCTGGGTGGTTGAAGAAAGGCGTTCCGTCTTTTCTCAGCTGTCCCGTATGTGCCTTGTCGCCAAACTCATAAGCCTTGGCAATTTGATCAAGGTTCACATATGGCGCATATTTTTTTACTTTTGACAAATATCCTTCTAAGTTCATAACCACACCATCTACAACTTTCTACGTATTAATAATAGTCCGTCCAAAATATTTGAACGGACTACTTTACATTTATTTTACAGATTTATCAGAGGCATTACAACTGTTTTTTAAGACTCATATGAGACTACTGAAAATACATCGTACTTTTCAAGTACTTTTCTTCCATCAAGGAAGTCCAGTTCGATGAGAAATGCGAGTCCGGCTACCACACCACCCAATTTTTCAACGAGTTCACACACAGCTTTGGCTGTTCCGCCTGTAGCGAGCAAGTCGTCCACAACCAGTACTTTTGCCCCCGGTTTTATGGCGTCTCTATGAATCTCTAAAATATCGGTGCCATACTCGAGGACATATTCATGTTGAATGGTCTCAGCTGGCAATTTTCCAGGCTTTCTAACCGGTATAAAACCCTTTTGAGTTATTACTGACATAGGTGCTCCGAGCAAGAATCCTCTGGCTTCTGGTCCGATGATCACATCGTATTCGACATCTTTAAGCTGATCGATACATGTAAGTACAGCTTCCCTGTATGCCGCTCCATCAAGAAGCAATGTCGTTATATCCTTAAAACTGATTCCCGCTTTTGGAAAATCTTCTATTACTCTGATCTTTGATTTAATATCCATGTGTTCCTCCTTAATTTCACTCAATTTATATTTCTCTAGAAAGACTTTGAAACAAAGGCACTTGTTCCAAATCCATCTTATTTTTAGGTTTAGGTAAAAAATTCAATTGAAGTGACGAATTGAAAATTTCATAGTTGAGCAGGTTCATCTGATTCAATAAATCAAGGCAAAATAAAATTTTACACTGAGTCATTCTGAGTTTGTCAGCCAATACAAGCAGTGTCGTCTGTTTGAATCCGGCACTCTGTTTATAAAAATATACAAGATCTTCCCTGTTGGGAATAAAACTGGAGATCGATCGTCCGCCATCAATGTAGAATGCGGATTCACCACCAAATTCAACAGGCATAAAAATCACGTCGAGATAACCCTCTCGGCGTTCTCTTTCCACCAAGTGATTGAAATGAATCGTATAATTCGTGATATTGCTTCGCATCACGTAATCCTTGAACTCGATCAGCCCTTCCAGTGAATAAACAAGCAAAGGCCAATCACATGCACCATGAAACATTATATCAAATGTATCCACAGATGTAAATTTTGAATCAATGCTCACTGTTTGATTTATCTTGTAAAATTCATATATTGCGTTTTGAACCTTCGCTTCAAGATGTTCCTTGATCGGCATCTTGTCTTTGATCAAATCCTGAACCAGAAGCTGTATGGTTTCAACACCCATGAAATTGTTTTTTTCCAGATTGAGCAAAAGGTGAATACGATCTGTTTTTCTAAGTGCGGAGATTGATTCGGCCTTGTTGAATGCAAGAGCATCATAGACACGCACCCCGTCATTGACAACCATTTTCAGATGATTTTGTCCTTTGCCGATCAATCGGTAGTCATCTATTTTCAAATTCTCAAATACGAATTGTGGTTTAGGATTGCCCACACCGAATGGCTTTAGACTCTCTATCTCATCCACCAATTGATGGGTCACCATGTGTGGCTTCAAAATGCCATTGACACGACGCGATGCCACCAATTTATATTTGGGAATATTCTGAATTCCATATTCCAGCAATGAATGTTTTAAAATTTCGACATTCTCAAGACTGAGACTTAGTCCTGCAGCCTGCTCATGCCCCCCAAACTTATCAAATAAGTGTTTGAATGAGAACAGCACTTCATAAATACTGATGCCTTCAATGCTTCTCGCTGATCCTTTGGCGCTATCACCGTCTATATTGAGGACCACAGTAGGTCTGGAATACCTTTCAGAAAGCTTCGATGCAACAATTCCGATGATACCAGTATGCCAATTTTCTCCTATCACGAGTAAAATTCTAGCTTGATCGAGATCAATTGAATTTTGAATATAGTTTTCAGCTTCTTCCATGATCTCACGTTCTTGAGCTTGTCTTTCACTATTGAGTTCACTCAGTTTTTTGGCAATTTCGAGTGCTTTGAAATAATCATCTTCAAGCAACATCTCAACCGAGATGCTCGGGTTGCCAATACGTCCAGAAGCATTTATTCTTGGTGCAATCACAAATCCAATATGACCGGATGTAATTTCCTTGCCAGTCAGATTCGCCTCGGAAATCAAGGCTTGGATTCCAGGATTTGAAGTGTGCATCATGTATTCGAGGCCGATTCGTGTGATGATTCTGTTCTCATCGACCAGTGGCACTATGTCAGCTACTGTTCCAAGGGCGGCAATATCAATCACATTTGGATAAAATGAGTAAAACGCCTCCCCGAGCATGGCTTGAGTCAATTTGAGCGCAACTCCGCATCCGGCCAACATGTCAAATGGATATCCGCCACGTTTCGGATTCACTACTGCAACAGCATCAGGCAAAACGTCTTGACATTCATGATGATCCGTTATGATTAAATCAAGTCCAATTTCTGATGCAAACCGGGCTTGCTCAACCGCGGTAATTCCGCAGTCCACTGTGATGACAAGTTCGCCACCTTCCGATTTGATCCATTCCAGTCCTTGTTCACTGATGCCATACCCTTCATCTTGCCTATTCGGAATATAAAAATTTGCAGGATGACCGACATATTCAAAATACTTGCTGAGGATTACTATACTAGTAATCCCGTCCACATCATAATCGCCATAAATCCAGATGGATTCCTTGCGCTCTATTGCAAGTTTGATTCTTTCAAAAGCAAGCGGCATATCCGAAAGCAGAAAAGGGTCGTGTAAATCCTCAAGTGTCGGATTCAAAAACCGATCCACCTTTTCTTTAGTGTCAAGTTTGCGTTCAATCAGCAACTGAGCCACAATTTCAGAACAATTGTAAACTTTCATCACGCCTTTTATTTTATTGTCATCAATTTTCGGGTACTGCCATATCGCGTTTTGAAATATCATTAAATCACCGTTTCATTTTCATTTTCGTTGTTTACTGTTGTCTTTTCTTGATTCATCTTAAGTGCATCGATAATCTCAACCTGACTGTTGAGAATCTGCTCTTTTTGTTTGAGTGTATCTTCAAGTTTTTGGATGGTCTCATCCTTTGCAGACATTTCTTTTTCAAATCCACTCACTTTTTTTGTCATGTCTTTCATATTTTTACCGGCTTTGATACGTCTGAACGTGTCGAAAATAAGCATAGTAATGGCACCAATCAAAGCGGAAGCGATGATTACGAGAGCAAGTGGAATCTGTACTTCGGCAAAAAAGAAATTCACTGCGACAACAGCCGAGTTGAAAAGCGCGAACAAAGTGATCAATATTCCGAATATTAAGGACAATACGATATAAAATTGCATAATACACCTCCAATTTTTATGTACATAGGGCTAAAATGCGCAAGTGATACAAAGCCACTGCGCATTTCATTGATACCCTATTATTTAGCAGCGTAAGCGTCTTTTCTGCTGATTTTATGTCTTAAGAGTGCCCATACTGGACTCGCGATGAATATTGAGGAATAAGTTCCTACAGCAACTCCTGCGAGAAGTGGGAATGCGAACTCCCTGATGGACGACACACCAAATACGAAAAGCGATCCGATAACAACCAAAGTTGTAAGTGATGTGTTGATGGTTCTAGTTATAGTCTGACTGATGGACATGTCAGCCACTTCAAAGTGGGATTTACCCTTTTCTCTTTTCACATTCTCACGAACCCTGTCAAATACGACAATGGTATCATTGATTGAGTAACCAACAATTGTTAGGATTGCCGCGATAAATGATGAGTTCACTGAAATTCTGAAAATCGCGTAAATTGAAAGCAGGATCAAAACGTCATGAATAAGTGCTATGACAGCCGCAAGGCCAAATACTGTCTCAAATCTTACAGAGATGTATAAAAGCATAGCTACGGATGCGATGACAACCGCCAAAAGTGCACGATTTCTTATTTCAGCTCCAATGGCTGGTCCGAATTGCTCCGCACCTCTAAAAGCTTCATCGGCGAGGCCGTACTCCGCTTTGAGAACCTCGAATATTTCAATTCTCTCAGTGTTGCTCAGGGAAGCTTTGGTCTTGATGATCACTTCATTGCTTTCCGCTCCTGCGTGTACTATGTCTGCATTCAGATCGAAATCCGCAATGACATCTTTTATTTCAGATACTTCAACAGTTTTGCCAAGATCGATTTGCATCATTGTTCCGCCTGTGAAGTCGATTCCAAAATTAAGGCCATTCATCAACATTATGATCAAACCGACAAGGATGATAGCACCTGAAATGGAAAACCACAATTTATATCTTTTAGTCACATTTATATTTCTCACCGTCACTACCCCCTTGATCCATAAAGTTTTTTACGATCTGAAAATCCAAGTGACAGTTTTAAAAGTGTTTTGGTAATTATTACTGCCGTGAACATACTCGAAACGATACCGATCATCAAAGTGACTGCAAAACCTTTGATCGGACCTTCACCAAAAGCAAATAAGATGAGTGCTGCGATGAATGTCGTAACGTTTGAGTCGATGATTGTGCGCATTCCTCTATGGAAGCCGCTATCAATACTCGCTCTGAGCGATTTACCAGATTTCATTTCTTCCTTGAGTCTTTCAAATATGATGACATTGGCATCCACTGCCATACCAAGCGAGAGTACAATACCGGCAACACCTGGAAGTGTCAATGTCGCGTTGAAACCGATCATCGCAAATACAATGATACAAGCATAAAGCGTCAATGCGATTGAAGCGATAATCCCTGGAATTCTATAAAAAATGATCATGAAACCGACAACCAACAACAATCCTACGATAGCTGCATTAATCGCCGATTTGAGCGAGTCAAGTCCTAGTGTTGGTCCGATGACAGAAGTTTGAATTTCATCAAGTTGAACCGGGAGGGCACCGCCTCTGATAAGCATCGCCAAATTGTTGGCTGATTCATAACTGAAGCTGCCTTGAATAATTGCTTTACCATCTGAAATAACGATTCTCGTATATGGTGCTGAAATAATTTCACCATCTAAAATAATTGCGATTTGTCCTGATTTGTCCGGATTGTCTATAGCTTTTTTTGTGCCTTCAAAAAACAAGTCTGTACCTACTGCATCAAATTCAAGTGACACGACAGGTGCATTGAATTCATCTTGTGACACGAAAGCATCTGAAATATTCGTACCTGTAAGAATAGTCTCATAATCGATAGTAGTTGCAGGCAATCCTTCAATAGCTGGAACAGGACCTGTAACGAGTCCAAATTCGAGAAGTGCTGTCTTTCCTATGATGTCAATGGCATCCTGGGCATTATCCACACCCGGAAGTTCGATTCTGATTCGATCATCACCTTGAAGTGTTATGATAGGTTCAGTCAGTCCAAGTTCATTGACACGTCTACTGATGATTTGTTTGGTTTGTTCCATGGTTCGTGCCAGATCAGCACCTTCCTCTTCGGTTTGCGCTTCGTAGACAACTACAACGCCACCCTTAATGTCCAGTCCTAATTTCATGGCATCGCCCACTGGTTCAATTGCTAACGAACCGATCGTTAAACCATTGACTGCGACAAATGCTGTGCCCGCAATCAATGCGACAATTAGGAAAAATAAGAGCGTATTTTTTCCTTTCATTTGGAAGCCTCCCTATTTCTGAATGTATTGTTTTGACAATTCCACATAATGGTGTGCAGATTTTCCAATGCTCTCTATTTCTTCCTCTGAAAGCGTTCTGACAACTTTAGCTGGCGAGCCCATAACCAAAGACTTCGATGGAATTCTCTTGCCCGGGGGAATAAGCGATCCTGCACCCACTATCACGTCACTTTCGATATGGGCACCATCTAGTATAATGGCACCCATTCCAACGAGTACATTGGATTCAATCGTACAGCCGTGAATTGTAGCGCTATGACCTATTGTGACGTCATTTCCGATCGTAACCGGAAAACCACTACTCGTGTGAACCATCACCAAATCCTGCACATTGGAGTTTTTGCCGATTTTAATAGGTTCCACGTCACCCCTAACTACTGTATTATACCAAACGTTTGCATGTTCTTCCATAAAAACTTGCCCGATGAGCACAGCAGTCTCAGCTAAAAAGTTTGTCTCATCCATTTCAGGCGAAAAAGCCTTAAAAGTTCTGATCATGATACCGCCTCCTTACCATGTTACTCCTGATTCAGCTTTCCATAAATGTATATGGAATTCTCAATTCGCTTCTTTTCCATCTCACATCCCAAATCATAAGGAACATAGATGTCATTGTTGAAATTGTAAGCGTTGGCATGGCAACCACCACTGCAATAGAACTTCGCCCAACAGCTTCTGCACTTTTCTTTATTGTAGACATGGGCGTTCTTGAATTCTTTTGTCAGTCCGAAATCGAGAATGCCAGCCATGACATTGCCCATTTTGAAATGGTCATCTCCTACGAATTGATGACATGGGTATATGTCACCTTCGGGTGTGATTGCGAGGTATTCAGAACCCGCACCGCAGCCTGAAAGACGCTTTATAACGCAAGGCCCCTGTGACATGTCAATTGCAAAGTGGAAAAAATTGAATTCTTTATCAGTATTTTTTCTGGCAATGATCTCTTCTGCCAACTTATCGTACTCTTTGTTGATGATTTCAAGATCTTCATCTGTGAGAGCGTATGGATCTGATGGACTGGCCACTACAGGTTCCACGGAAGTACTAGAGAATCCTAGATCCGCCATATGGATGACATCCGCTGCAAAATCAAGATTGTTCTTGGTGAAAGTCCCTCTCACATAATAGGATTTTCCTCCACGAGAGTCCACCAATTGCTTGAATTTCGGAACGATCACATCATATGATCCCCCTCCGCTGATGGTATATCTCATTTTATCATTCACTTCCTTACGGCCATCGATACTTAAAACGACGTTTTCCATGTGCTCATTGATGTAAGCAATGTTTTCATCATTTAAAAGCACTCCGTTGGTTGTGAGTGTAAATCTGAAATTCTTATTATGTTCTGCTTCGATGCTTCTGCCATACTGAACCAGCTGCTTGACCACTTCAAAATTCATGAGTGGTTCACCACCAAAGAAATCCACTTCAAGATTTCTACGGTTTGCCGATTTTTCAACCAAAAGGTCGAGTGCTTTTTTACCGACTTCAAAGGACATCATGGATCTGGACCCCTCAAAATCCCCTTGCGATGCGAAACAGTATTCACATCTTAAGTTGCAATCATGGGCAATATGAAGGCACATCGCCTTTACAATCGGACTTCTTTGCTGGAACTCAATGGAATTCACATAAGTATCATCCGTGTACAGCATGTCATTTTCAATCAAATAATCCACATCTTCAAGAACGTCTCTGATCTCTGATTCAGAGTAACGGTCTTTGAGTGACTTGATCACCTCGACTGGTGATTGTTTAGGGTAATACTCCAAAACGTCATAGACAATCTCATCTACCACGTGAACTGCACCACTGTTGACGTCCAGCACAAAATAAAGATCACCCTGTATAAACTTATGAATCATACTTTCCTCCGTCTGCATAAAGAAAAGCAGAGTACACTCTGCTTTTTAAATAGTTCTAATTATTTATTTTCGCACTCTTGATTGCCTACCGTACATGAAGTTTTACAAGCTGATTGGCAAGATGTTTGACACTCCCCACATCCACCGTGTGCAGCGGAACTCTTTAAAGACCCCGTATTTAATGTTTTGATATGTTTCATGGTTGTTCCTCCCAAATGATTTAAATGTCTCACCTCTAAAATACAAGATATTATAACATAATTCCTTCAAATAAAAAAGACTTATCTCATGATGAGCAAGTCTTTTTCAGTCAGATCAAAAACTATTCAATCGTCTCTACATCAACTGAAGCAACTTCTTCTGCAGAAGCTTTTTCAATCGCTGATATAGCCCATTTCTTGAAAGTCAATTTCGTTTTTGCAGCGCCTACTTCAAGTACGAATTCATCTTCTTTGACACTCATCACTTTTCCGACGATTCCTCCGATAGTAACTACAACATCACCGGAACGAATATTGCTTCTAAGTTCGTTCAATTGTTTTGTCTTCTTCTTTTGAGGTCTGACGAGCAAGAAATACATCAGTCCGAAGAAGAAACCCATATAAAGAATTAATCCTAAAGTACTTTCCATAATTATTCTCTCCTTAAAATGTCTATTCGCTTCATATTTTATATAAAGCTCATTTAAATATCATTATAACAGAAATTTAATGAATTATAAAAGACTTTCTCCATAATATTTTTTAAAGAACTCTTCTTTGAAGTCCAGCAGTCGATCTTCCATGATTGCCTCACGCACTTTTTTCATCAAATCAATCAAGAAATGAAGATTATGTGTGGACATCAGCCTTGCGGATAGGATTTCATCAGCTTTGTATAGATGTCTTAAATATGCTTTTGTGTAATTCTTGCAACAGTAGCACTCACACTCTGGATCAAGTGGTGTGAAGTCTCTCGTGAATTTTGCATTTTTGATCGCAACTTTTCCACTTGATGTCATTGCAGTACCATTTCTGGCGATTCGAGTCGGCAACACGCAGTCAAACATATCAATCCCTCTGATGACGCCTTCAATCAGTGCATCCGGACTTCCGACGCCCATCAGGTAACGCGGTTTGTCTTTTGGCAAAAGTGGCGTGGTGTAGTCAAGTACTTCGTACATCAAATCTTTAGGCTCACCAACGCTGAGACCGCCAATACTGTATCCCGGGAAATCTAGTGCGACAAGTTCACGCGCACTTTGCTCGCGAAGATCTTTGTACATACCGCCCTGAACGATGCCGAAAAGCGCCTGGTTCTCTGTATTGGTATGTGCTTCCTTGCATCTGACCGCCCATCTGGTCGTACGCTCAAGTGATTTTTTCACATAATCATGGTCAGCGGGAAATGGCGCACATTCATCGAATGCCATAATGATATCTGCACCGAGTGCGTTTTCAATTTCCATGACTTTCTCAGGTGAAAGAAAGTGCTTGCTGCCATCGATGTGCGATTGGAATTCCACGCCTTCTTCAGTTATTTTACGAAGGTCACCCAAACTGAATACTTGAAATCCTCCACTGTCGGTCAATATCGGTCTGTCCCAGTTCATGAATTTATGAAGACCACCAGCTTCTTTCACGAGATCATGTCCAGGTCTGAGGTAAAGATGATACGTATTGGACAGAATGATCTGCGCTTCCATTTCTTTAAGTTCTTCAGGTGTCATAGCTTTTACTGTAGCTTGAGTACCCACCGGCATGAATATGGGTGTGTCGATCACACCATGAGGTGTGTGTAGTTTGCCAAGTCTTGCACCTGTCTGTTTGCATTCTTTTATGAGTTCGTAGCGAATTGCCATTTTAGTGCTCCTCTCAAATCATATAATCATCATTGCATCGCCAAAACTGAAAAAACGATATTCCTTCGCAACTGCAGTTTCATATGCTTTTAATATAGTTTCCTTATCGGAAAGTGCGCTCACGAGCATGATCAGCGTCGATTCAGGCAAGTGGAAGTTGGTGATGAGTCCGTCCACCACTTTATACTTGTACCCCGGATAAATGAATATCTCTGTCCATCCACTCTTTGCTTTGACCAATCCGTTTTCGTCTGCTATGGTCTCCAGTGTCCTTGTGGAAGTGGTTCCCACGGAGATGATTCGACCTCCGTTGGCTCGAGTGCTGTTGATGATCTCAGCGTTCTCCTCATCGAGTTCATAATACTCTGAATGCATTTTGTGTTCATTCACATCATCCACTTTTACGGGTCTGAATGTGCCAAGTCCAACGTGAAGCGTCACATAGGCGATTCTAACACCTTTTTTGCGTGCAGCCTCAAGCAGTTCCGGTGTGAAATGCAGACCGGCTGTCGGTGCTGCTGCTGAACCGTTATGTTTGGCATATACGGTATTGTAACGAGCTGGATCATCCAATTTTTCAGTGATATATGGGGGCAATGGCATCGTGCCCAGTTCATCTAGAATTTCCTCGAAAACACCGTCATAACTGAATTCGATGATTCGAGTGCCCTCTTCACCGATTCCGATTATTGTGCATTTCAGTTTGCCTTCACCAAAAATGAACTCAGTGCCTATCTTCGCTTTTTTTCCAGGCTTGACTAGTGTTTCCCACTGGTTCATATTCAACCTTTTTAGAAGAAGGAATTCCACAGTGGCGCCGGTATCCTTGACACCAAAAAGTCTCGCAGGGATGACTTTGGTGTTGTTGAGTACCAAACAATCCCCGTGAGACATATAATCCAAAAAATCGTAAAATTTTCGATGCGAAATTTCGCCGGTAGCACGACTCACATGCATCAGACGTGACTCAGAACGATCAAGTAACGGCGTCTGCGCAATCAAATGCTCTGGCAAATCAAAATAAAAGTCTTTAGTTCTCATGTTCCACCTTTTCTAATTCTGTTTATTATATATTGACTCGATGATCGTGTCATTGTAATAATGTGCCAAAATCTTTGTATAATCAAAGCCGAGTTCAGCCATTTTTTTGGCTCCCCATTGGCTCATTCCAAGACCATGTCCATAACCATGACCATAAAAAGTCACAGAACCGCTGGTTGCATCCACTTCTTCAAATACATCCACTGTCGTGGTCACAATTTGTTGCGGTGGCTGTATCCTGTTGATTCTTGACAGGGTTGTCCCTCTGCTTGTCACCACACGGATCGCGTCTTTTGACTCATATTCTGCATATGCACCCTCTATGCTTAGTGCAATTTTGGGCGCCAAAACAACTCCCGGTGCAGGTAACCTTTCAGGAATTCTTGTCACGGCTGTAGCCGGGTCAAAACTGAACATCAGACTTTTGAGTACGGTCGTACCAAGAATTGTACGTGATTTCTCTTTATATAGCGTAGCTGAGCTCATGGTTCCGACGAATTGAACGGTAACCGCTCTACCGTTTTCTGTACGTTGTAGAATTCTGATCTTCTGAAGTTTTCCGATGTTGTATCCTGCTATCAGCAATTTCTGCTCGATTTCGACATTGTTCATGACAAGCTGCCAATCCGTGTTCGGTGACCCTAAAGAAAATGGATCTTCAACTGGCTTGAGATATGGAATCG
>Ga0255398_1070_pt1 | contig 15183 bp, 12 predicted proteins | sample ANMaggSeSYBR01K3_FD_182119 | JGI IMG/M metagenome (GOLD analysis project Ga0255398, IMG submission 182119) | Sediment cell enrichment communities from methane seep in Santa Monica Basin, California, United Staets - ANME aggregate JGI... | ecosystem: Environmental > Aquatic > Marine > Cold seeps >...
CAACCCCAGAATTCTATCCGTTCCTCCAGATCGGATAACCTAAATCCCCGGAAGCTCATAATGATGATATTTGGGAGCTGGTATTATTTCCTTATGGCACTTATAGTCACTGGGGCTGCAGTTTATGTCTATGTAAGCTCTACTTTTCCGACTTATTACATAAGTACTACAGTACTTATCGAGGAAGAGGAAGGAACACCAGGTGTAGATCTTCTTGAAGGATTTACAATGCAACCAGGAGGGCAAAACCTGGATAATCAGATTCTAATTATTTCTTCTCACACAATGGTCCGCAACACTCTTGAGGACTTACCCTTTGAGATCGATTGTTACCGAAAAGGTTTGTTCAATAGTATTTCATTTTTTCCAATGAGTCCTATTCGGATTGAACTTGGACCTGATGGAATACCTCAAAATACAGAATATATATTTAGGTATGATAAAGAGAATAGGTATAGCCTCACTGCCTCATCTAAAATGGGAATAGAACTTGATACAATTCTGCAGTTCGGTCAGAAGATCAACTTTGGTAAAGGGTCATTCACCATTTATCCTCAACCAGAATTGGAGGAGGTTTACAAAACAGGAAAAAAAATCTATATCAAATTTTATGACAAAGAAGGGTTAGCTGAGGCTTATCGGGAAAGGTTGGTTGTAGAAACTGCTTCCAGGGAGAGTTCAATTATTAGAATCAGTCTGGAAAGCACAAATAAGGCAAAAGACGTTATTTTTCTAGATAAACTAACTCGGGTTTTTATCCAAGATAACCTGGCAAAGAAAAACCATGAAGCAAAGCGAGTTATTGAGTTTATTGATGCTCAACTAGTTGATGTTTCAGACTCTTTGATGATTACCGAAAATCAGCTCCAGGAATTCCGTTCAAGGAACAGGATCATGGATATATCTGCCCAGGCTCAACAGATAATTGACCAGGCTGTTGTTCTTGAAAATGAGAAGGCAAGGTTGACACTGGAAAGGAATTATTTTGAGTATCTTAATGAATATCTATCCAGGGAAGATAACGATGAGGCTCCTATTGCACCAGCATCAATGGGCATTGAAGATCCGTTACTTGCCAATCTTATGCAGGAACTTGCCGGATTACAGGCTGAGTATTTTAGTAATGCGGTAAAAGAACGAAATCCATTGCAGGCTCAGCTAGAATTGAGAATCAGGAATACCAAACAGAGCATAAAAGAGACACTCCAAGGTATCATGTTAGCCAGCCAAATGGCCATTGATGAGAATACAATACAAATCAATAACCTTAATGCACAAGCGTCCCTGCTACCAGCTAAGGAGCGTCAGCTGCTTGGTATAGAAAGAAAATTCAACTTAAATAACATATTGTATACATTCCTGCTTCAAAGAAGGGCTGAAGCACAAATACAAAAAGCTTCTAATGCCCCTGACAATGAATTGATTGATCCAGCCAGAGCAAATTCATTACCTGTAGCTCCAAACAAAAAGGCGGCATTTCTTATTGCACTTTCATTAGGACTCGGTATTCCAATATTAATTCTCTTCCTGTTAGATTTAGTACGAAATACAGTTACTTCTGAAGACGATCTGAGATTGATTACCCAACTTCCTGTTGTGGGTCATATCCCTCATGGCCGGTTAAGCTATAATACTGTGGTCCTGACTGAACCCCAATCGAGGATTTCTGAAGCATTCCGAAGTATTCGTACCCGAATGGAGTTCTTTAATAAAGAGGCAAAGTGCCCCTTAATACTACTATCATCATCAATACCAGGCGAAGGTAAAACCTTTTCGGCCATCAATCTTGCTTCAGCTTATAGCCTGACTGGCAAGAAAACAATATTGATTGGATTTGACATGAGGCGTCCAACTCTTGCTAAGAGTTTTGACATGAATGGTCAAGTCGGATTATCTACATATTTGATAGGGCGACACAGTTTAGATAATGTAATCCTTGAGACTGAATACCAAAACCTTCATGTTATCCCATCGGGTCCCATTCCACCAAATCCCAGTGAGCTTTCTGCATCTGAGAAGGCGATCAAAATGTTCCAAACTCTCAAACACAAATACGATTTTATAATTGTGGATACAGCACCTATTGGAACAGTTTCAGATCATTATCCAATAGCATCCATTGCTGATGCAGTTTTGATTATGGTAAGGCATGGCCATACTGATAAGAAATATTTAAGAACAACACTATCGGAGATTCAGGCAAGCGGAATTAGCAGCCTTGGTCTCCTCCTGAACGATATAAAGTCAAAAGGAAGCTCCTATCGGTATGCTTATAATTACAAATATGAATATAAGCATCAAAAAAATAAGACCTAAGTCGTTCGAAGTAGATCCAACATCATTTCTAATTTGTTTCCATAATTAATGATTTCACCAGATGATGGATAAAAGCTCATCTAACATAAAAGAAACCAATTTTAGCTTAGTTGGCCTGTTTTTCATTTGGCCGGCATTTTTATTCATTGAATCTATAAGAAATTATCGGGCAAGTTATGCAAAGAACGCCCTCTGGCTATTCATTGTTTTTTTTGGATTTACTTTTATTGCCCGGGATAATAATGATGCATTCAGATATATAGAATGGTTTTATGATATTCGCGAAACAAATATCAGTTTTATAGGTTTTATTAGGTTATTATATTCAGAAGAAACCAATTATATTGATATTGTAGTACCAATACTATCATTTGTTGTTGCTCAATTTACCGGTGATTACAGGATTCTTTATGCTGTATTCGGACTTGTTTTCGGTTATTTTTATTCAAGGAATGTCTGGTATCTTATTGAGAGAACTAAGGTTTCACTCACAATCTATTCCAAAATACTTCTAATTGTATTCGCCTTGATTGTCCCCTTCTGGGGTATTAATGTCATTCGGTTCTGGCTTGCTGCCCACGTTTTCTTCTTTGGGGCGATACGATTTCTCCTTGAGGGTAAAACAAGAGGAATTTGGATAGCTGCATCCTCAGTCCTGGTACATTTCAGTTTTGTAGTACCTGTAATCATTATCCTTGTCTATTGGGTAATTGGAAACAGAACAGTGGTGTTCCTGATCTTTTTTATTACCTGCAATCTGATTTCCGGAATCAATATTTCCCCACTAAGTGATCAGTTGGTTGAGATTACACCTGCTGTATTTCAACATCGTATCGAAGGGTATACAAGTGCTGAACGGATTGAACTGCGCCAAGAGTCTCATGCAAATAGAAACTGGTATGTAGTGTGGTATAAGAAAGCTTTAAATATTGGCACAAGTATTTTGCTTGTAATTGTATTTTTTAAAGGTAAGGAAATATGGAATAGACGAGAAGAAATGAATCGGTTATTTGCGTTTGTATTACTATTTAGTGGTTTTACAACTCTTAGTTCCTTAATACCAGTATTTGAGCGTTTTCAGTTAGTGGGTAATCTATTTTCAATTGCATTTTTATTCCTGTATTTCTACTATAATGATTCAGACCGGATTTCAAAGAAGGCATTTGATATCCTTTTACCAGCCTTTGGATTATTTATTATTGTAGCAATTCGTGCGGGATTTGATAATACAAGCATCTATGCTTTTATTACCAACCCAATCATTGCCCCATCTCTTAATACCAATGAAACTGCATTAATCGATCTTATCAAAGGTCTATAATGATTTCGAAAAATTCATTTCTCCGCAATGTATTAAATATTCCTGGTTGGCATACGCGAAAGAAGATCATTATAATTGAAAGTGATGATTGGGGTAGTATCCGGATGCCATCAATTAGAGCGTACAATCAAATGAAAAGAATAGGACTAAAATTAGATAGCCATTACAATCGCTTTGATTCCTTGGCCACTATGGATGACCTTATGAATCTATTTGATGTACTTACCTCTGTAAAGGACAAACACGATAATCACCCCATAATTACGGCAAACTGCCTGGTTGCTAATCCTGATTTTCAAAGAATAGAGGAAAATCATTATCATAATTACTATTATGAGCCGTTTACCGAAACTCTAAAGAAAACTAAAGGATGTGAGAATTCCTTTCATCTATGGCAGGAAGGTATTTCAAACAATATTTTTAAGCCACAATCTCACGGTCGTGAGCACTTGAATGTAAACATGTGGATGAGGGCATTAAAAAGCAATCATGAAGAAACAATTCAGGCATTTCAACAGGGGTTTTGGGGTCATACGATCTCTGACCAGGGCTCTTATCGTACTCATTTTCTTGCCTCTTGCGACTTTCAAAGGAAAGAGGAGTTGCCTGATATTAGTGCGATTCTTGAGGATGGCTTAGAATTATTTTACAAGATCTTTGGCTTTAGATCCAGCTCCTTTATCCCGGCAAACTTCATATGTCATCCAGGCATAGAACAAACTTTATATCAAAATGGAATCAGATTTATTCAAGGACAACGAAGGAAATTAATTCCCCAGGATAATAAACAGAAATATGATTTGGAGTGGAGAATTCTTGGCCAGAGCAATTCAAATGGTCAGGTGAATCTAGTACGAAATTCATATTTCGAACCTAGTGAATTTTCTCAGAGGGATTGGGTCAACTCATGTCTTAAAGAAATTTCACAGGCATTTTTGTTTAACAAGCCTGCTATAATAAGTTCTCACAGAGTAAATTTTGTTGGTGCTATTAGCCCAGAGAATAGTAAAAGGAATTTTACTCTATTAAGGATTCTTTTAAAAGAGATTACCAGAAGATGGCCAGAGGTTGAGTTTATGAGTTCAGATCAGTTGGGATTACTGATAACCTGTACAGATAGGGAAAATGTTAGTATTTCGTAAAAAATGAAGATTGCAATTCACAATCGAAGAAACTCATTCAGTGATCGTTGGATTTCCTACTGTGAAAAGAAACAAATTGAATGGAAGCCTGTTGATTGTTACCGTTACGATATCATATATCAGCTGGAAGACTGTGATGCTTTGATGTGGCATTTTTCTTATAATAAACTGGAAGATTTCATTTTTGCTAAGCAATTGCTTTATTCAGTCGAAGCTGCGGGTAAGAGGGTTTTTCCTAATTTTCATACATCCTGGCATTTCGATGACAAGTTGGGTCAGAAATATTTATTGGAGGCACTTGAAGCACCGTTGGTTCCGACATGGGTTTTTTATGATAAAAGAGAGGCACTGAATTGGATTAAGGTAACTGATTTCCCAAAAGTTTTTAAACTACGATGTGGAGCAGGAGCACAAAATGTCCTTTTAGTGCCTGGTCTGAAAGTTGCCAATAGACTGATAAATAAGGCTTTTGGAAGAGGGTTTCTTTCCTATGATGCTATGGGTAATCTGAAGGAGCGTTGGAGGAAGTATCGGTTGGGGCAGAACAACATCCGGGATCTAATCAAAGGTATTGCAAGAATCGTCATCTCACCCTCATACGCGCGCAACAATGGACGTGAAAAGGGGTATATATATTTCCAGGAATTCATCCCGAATAATGAATTTGATATTCGTGTGATTGTGATCGGAGATAAATCTTTTGCCATAAAGAGAATGGTTCGAAATAATGATTTTAGGGCATCGGGCAGCGGAGACATTCTCTATGATAAAGATCAGATCAGCATTGAAACAGTAAAGCTTTCATTCAATTTGGCTGAAAAATTGAAATCTCAATGTGCAAGTTTTGATTTCATTTTTAGAAATGATATTATTTATGTCGTGGAGGTAAGTTTTGGCTTTACTAAGGAAGCTTATGATCTATGCCCCGGTTATTGGGATTCTGACCTGAACTGGCATGAAGGAGCATTTAATCCTTATGGGTGGATGGTGGAAATGACGATAAGATAACATATAGTGACCTCTGCTCCCGAAAGAGAAATACGGATTTGCTTGATCATCCATAATTTCATACCTGGTGGTATGGAAAGGGTTATGGCTGAATTAGCCTGGCATTTATCGACAAAACCTGGTGTGGATTTGCATTTACTAGTTTATGGATATCAAAGACAGTTTTTTTATTCCCTTCCAGATTCTATTGTCCTACATGAGCCCGATTTTACTTTCAATAATAGTAATCGTTTCTGGAGTACTATAAGAACCTCTTTTTTTATTCGAAGAACTATACAGAGGGTAAATCCGGATACAGCTTTAAGCTTTGGAGCTTACTGGAATAGTTTTGTTTTGCTATCATTATTAGGTTTAAAAATCATTATTTACATTTCTGACCGCAGCCGACCAGATAAGAACCTTGGTAAATGGCAAGAATTTTTAAGAAAATGCTTCTATCCCAAAGCCTCAGGTTTTATAGCCCAAACGACCAGGGCTGCTGAGATTGCAAAAGCTAGGAAACTTAACCGAAACATAAGGATTATTGGAAATCCAATCAGGAAAATTCAAATGGATCAAACAATTGAAAGAGAGAATATCGTGTTGAACGTGGGACGGCTGATAAGAACGAAGAATCTGGACAGGATTATTAGAATGTTTGCATCTATACGTATGCCGGGCTGGAAAATGGTATTAGTTGGGGGGGATGCTCAGGGTCAGAATCTTATGCGTGAACTCAAGCAGTTGGTTGAAACATTATCTGCACAGGACATTATTTTCTTTGAAGGATACCAGAAGGATATTGAATCCTACTACCGACGAAGTAAAATTTTTGTCTTTACTTCAAGTTCGGAGGGCTTTCCTAATGTAATCGGAGAAGCTCTTTCTGCTGGTTTGCCGGTAATATCCTACGACTGTGTGGCAGGACCTTCCGAAATGATTAACCATAGGATTAATGGTTTTCTTATTCCCTTATTTAGTGATAAAGTTTTCTCTCAAAGACTTAAAATGCTTATGGAGAATGAGAAGGTACTTAATCAAATGTCAGATAATGCATCTCAGTCTACTACAAAGTTCTTGCCTGATGTAATGTGTGAACGATACTTTTCCTTCATCACAGAGAATATTCAGTAATATTTTAATTAGTTGTCAAGTAAAACGATTTGAAGATCATTATTAACACCTCGACCTTGCGTTTTGGAGGTGCCATCCAGGTTTCATTATCATTTATTAGGGAGTGCAGAGAGATAACTGGAAATGAATACCATATTCTGGTAGGGCGAGGAGTACATAATTCATTATTAAAAGATGAGTTTCCATCCAACTTCTATTTTTATGATATTGACTTTGGTCCGGTTACGCTATTTCAAACACGTCGCATCGGAAGGATTCTCTCTAACTATGAAAAAGAGATACGGCCGGATTGCATCATAACAACTAGTGGTCCTTCGTATTGGCATTCAATCTCTCCACATCTGATGGGTTATAATCTTGGGCTGTATATCTACCCGGAATCACCTTTCATGGGATTGATGTCTCCCTACAGAAAAATCAGGTACTATCTAAAGAGGAGATTACATTTCTATTTTTTTCGTCGGGATGCTACAGCAATAATTGCTCAAACAGATATTGTGAACAACCGTGTAAGGAAAGCACTGGGAAAGGACAAGGTGTTTACTATATCCAACACTTACAATGATTTTTATCATAAACCCAGGAAATACCCAGAGAGACTTCCTGAAAAAACCGATGGATCATTGAGATTTATAACTATCTCATCCTACTATTATCATAAGAATATAGAGATATTACCTGAACTTTGTGACATACTAGAACAACATGGGTATAAGAATATTCAGTTTGTACTTACAATTGATAAGGAAAATTACCAGCGAATATTTGGAGAGAAATATGCAAGACAGGTGATTACTGTAGGTCCAGTTAAACCAGAAGAATGCCCCTCCCTCTACCAGGAGTGTGACTTTTTATTCCTTCCCACACTGGCTGAATGTTTCTCTGCGTCTTACCCGGAAGCCATGGTGATGAAAAAACCAATTGTAACCACTGACTTGGATTTTGCCAGAAGCATTTGTGATAATGCGGCCCTTTATTTTGAGGCGATGAATCCTTCAGCTGCTGCAGTAGCCATTGAACACTTAGTTGAAAATCCTGATTTAAGGAATCAATTAGTTGAGAACGGTTTGAATAGACTAAAACACTTCGATAGCCGGAAGGATCGGGCCGATAAGATTATCTCTGTTTGTAAGTTAATAATTAATGAAGGAAAGAATTAAGGAGAGAAATCTTGTGATCGTAAACCAGGCAGCCAATTATTTAACGATTGGTTTCTGTAACGCTTTTTCAAAAAAATTTGAGCATGTAAACCTTATCACAGGAAGCATTCACATTCAGGGCGAAAATCTTCATAACAGGGTAGAGATCCATCATATCAATAAATGGAAGGAACGACCATCTGCCAAGAAACTCCTTTCATTTGTAATAGCTTGCTGGAAAATATTTTGGCTGCTGAAAACCAAATACAGAAACCATGAGGTTCTCTTCGTATCACTTCCTCCAATGGCATATTTAATGAACCTCATTTTATCGAATCTCTGCAGTATGGTCATCTGGGATGTATACCCAGATACTTTAAGGATAACGGGAATGAAGGAGGGACATTTAATCTACAAGTTTTGGACCAGACTTAACAAAAAATCCTTTAGCAAAGCGTTTAGGTTATTTACCATCAGTGAGAAAATGTCAGAGCTTGTGGGGCAGTATGTGCGGATGGAGAAAATCATTATTCAACCAATTTGGTCTATTTTCCAGGAGAACCAACGTGTAACGAAAAAAAACAATCCCTTTGTGATCCAAAACAATCTGAATGGAAAATTCGTTGTGCAATACTCAGGCAATATAGGTTTCACACATAAGGTAAAGGTCGTGGTTCAACTGGCTGAACTTTTAAAAGATGAAAATAATATTGTATTTCAAATTATTGGACGGGGCCCAAGGGTTCCTCAACTGAAGTGTTTAGTAGAAGAAAAAAACCTTCCAAATTGCAAATTTCTACCCTTTCAGAGTGATGAGATGTTTCCATTCTCACTTTCCGCAGCAGATTTGGGGGTGGTTGTTTTGGATGAAACAACTTCAAAAGGAAGTGTACCGAGTAAATCATATAATCTGATGAGTTTTGGGATCCCATCCTTATATATTGCTTCCCCCGATTCGGAGCTAATGAATTACACAAAGCAGTATGGCCATGCGATGTGTTTCAGTGAAACAGAGCTTTCTGCTGCAAAAGATTATATCCTTGAAATCTCCAGGAATAGACAAAAATGGATAAAGTACTCAAGGAATGCTGAGAATGCTGCAAAGGACTTCAGAAGAAGTAATGCGGATTTATTTGTGAAAAAGTATTTGGAAGGATATGAATAAAATCAAATCGGAACTCATTCTGAACCTGAAGAATATGGTTGGTTGGCGCACCAAACGTAAAATTGTGATATTTGCAGTAGACGATTATGGGAATGTGCGTCTGGACTCTTTGGAAGCCAGGAATAAGATGAAACAAGCCGGATTAAAGGTTTCTAACCAATTTGATGCATATGATTCATTAGAAACCAGTCTGGACTTGGAATTGCTCTATGAAGTCCTTGGTTCGGTTAAAGATTTGAATGGGGATCATGCTGTGTTTACACCATTTGGGCTGCCATGTAATATTGATTTTGAAAAAATGGCCAATGAGGATTTCTACAAATACCATTTTGAGCCACTTCCAATTACTTACCAGAAACTGGCTGATAGGGATCCGGTGGCCTATGGAAGAGCATGGGATCTTTGGAGGGAAGGAATAAGGGATGGATATATGGTTCCTCAATTTCATGGGAGGGAACACTTAAATTTGAAAGTATTCGAAGAGAAGCTGGCCAACCGAGACGAGGAAGTAATGACCGCTTTGAAAAATCGTTCTTATAGCAGCATTTCGCAATCGGATTATCCAACAATTAGTTATACTGCAGCTTTTGATTTTTGGGAATTGGATGAGAACAAACGTTTTGAGTCCATTATAACGGATGGTTTAGATGCCTTTGAAAGAGTATTCGGATACAGATCAATTCATTTTAATCCCCCTGGTGGAAGAGAACACCCACTGATACATAAAACGCTGAATGAAGCAGGCGTAAAATTTATCGATGCTCCACTAATAAAAAGGGAACACACAGGCAAAGGCAAGTATAGAACAGTCTTGAATCATACCGGCAAAAAGAATTCACTGGGTCAGATTTTTATTGTAAGGAATGTTGTATTCGAACCCACTGAGGACAGAGGTTTTGATTGGGTTCAATACACTCTGAGGCAGATAGAAGCCGCATTTCGTTGGAACAGGCCTGCAATAATCAGTTCACACCGGGTAAACTTTTGCGGGCATATCGATCCGGAAAATAGACAAAAAGGTCTTAATGCACTTGAATCTCTTCTAAACGAAATTGTTACCCGCTGGCCAGATGCTGAATTCATGAATTCAAAGGAACTTGGAGCCCTAATACTTGAGAAAGCATAGAAGCACCAAGTTGATTACATGTATCGAGTTTTTTTCAAACGAATATTGGATATAGTCCTTTCAATTTTAGGTCTAATTATTCTTTCCCCGGTATTCATTGTGCTTATAGTTATTCTGTCTTTCGCGTTCAAGGGTAAACCCTTCTTTATCCAGCTCAGGCCCGGAAGGAATGAGGAAGATATTAGGATTATTAAATTCAAGTCCATGACTGATGCAAGGGATAGTGACGGAAATCTGTTATCCAATTTTGATCGAACAACAAGACTTGGTGGGCTTATTCGAAGGACATCGCTGGATGAATTGCCCCAGTTGATCAACGTCATCACTGGCAACCTCAGTTTGATTGGTCCAAGACCTTTGCTTCACAAGTATCTTCCACTTTATAATGAGACTCAACGGCGCCGTCACGAGGTTAAGCCTGGAATTACAGGATGGGCCCAGGTAAATGGAAGAAATGCAATCTCTTGGAAGCGCAAGTTCGCATATGATATTTATTATGTTGATCATATTTCGTTCCTACTGGATATTAAAATTCTTTTTCTTACTTTAAAAAAGGTTATCCTGTCTGAAGGTGTTAACGCCAGTGACGATCTTACCATGCCTCCTTTTAATGGCAGCAACTGATATGAAATGAAATACATTCGAAGGTTCATATACTTGGGCTATTATTTTCTTAAACTCGATATAAAGACATTTAAGAAATTCCTTAGGGAAGTTCAGAGAAAGAAAAAGAGAACTGCGATTTCAATACTTTGTGATGTAATTTACTCGGTATTCAGATATAATGTTTCGCTATTAGAATATTTCCAGTTCCATTATTACAACCTGGATCATTTGGAAAGAAAAACATATGCAGGAACTGGAACCTTGTATGAGTATCAATTGGTAATGAATCCGAAGAATCATAGGAGAACACTTGAGGATAAGCGTGTCTTTAACAAGGTTTATAAGGAATTTATTGCCCATGATTTTGCTGATCTTGAATCTTTAAAGAATAATCCAGGTATTGCTGCTCGTCTGATCTCCAATAGTTCAGGGAAGCTTGTGCTGAAGAAACACGATGGGCAATGTGGTATTGGGATAGAGGTAATTGATTCTAATGGACTGACCAGTGAAACTGTGATCAAACAGATGGAAAATGTGGGAAATGATATGGTTGAGTCCTTTATTACCCAACACCCTGATCTAATGGAATTATCACCCTCAGGCTTGAATACTGTGAGAATACATACCCAGCTTACACCCCTGGATGAAGTAGATATCTTGGGATGCAGGTTAAGGATATCGGTAAATTCGATTGTTGACAATATGGCCGCCGGGAATATGGCGGCACCGATGGATACAGATACAGGTATGATCACTGGACCTGCTGTTTATAGTGATATAACCAAAGATCCTGCCGATAATCATCCGGTGACAGGTATACAGATTCTTAATTTCCAGGTTCCATACTGGCGGGAGACCATATCGATGATTAAACGTGCTGCATTACATAATAAGTTGTGCAGGTCGGTAGGATGGGATGTTGCAATCACAGCTGATGGACCTGAGCTGGTTGAAGGAAACCATGATTGGTGCAAACTGGTCTGGCAGTTGCCGGTACAGAAAGGATTAAAAAGCATATTGGATTCACATTTGGAAAATCATAAATTAAATCAAAAAACTTAAAGCAATGAATATCTTAATTACTGGAATCGGTGGTCCTACACCAAGATCCATTGCCAAAACAATTCGAAGTTACAATCGGGATTTTAAAATTATTGGAGCTGATAGTCAACCGAAAGCACTAGGATTCTTTATGGATGGGCTGACTGACAAGACCCATATTCTGCCCAAGGCAAGTGAAGAGGCCTACTGGCCTGCTATTGAAGAGCTGATATCTAAGGAGGCGATTGACCTGGCATTTGTTCAGCCCGAGAGTGAGGTGATCCAATGGGCCAGGTATTATGAAGAGAACGGAAATTACCCTGTACCGGTATTGATTCCACCCCTCTCCCTTGTAGAATCGCTCGTAGATAAATCCATAATGTCCGATTTATATAAGGGAACAGTTTATATTCCCAAAACTCTTAAGATCACCCAGGAGAATCCGAGATTCAAATCCATTGAACAGGAAGTGGGATATCCCTGCTGGATCCGGGCAACAACTGGTTCTGGTGGCTTAGGATCCCTCAAGATTGAAGATGTGGATAGCCTGAAATCCTGGTTATTCATTAATCCTGATATTAAAGAATTCACAATCAGTGAATTCTTGCCTGGACGACACCTTGCCAACCAGATGCTCTATATTGATGGGGAATATGTGAAAGGAGCCCTGCTGGAATGTGTTGAATACGTGATGGCAAGCATTGTACCTTCCAAAGTTACCGGAAATACTTCTTACGGACGATTTCTAAATGAAGACGATGTATTGACATTTTGCCATGAATCTGTTGAATACATTTGCCAAAAGCTAAATGTCAAACCTCATGGTGTTCTTAGTTTCGATCTGAAGGAGGATAGTTTCGGTCAGCCAAAAATCACTGAGATTAACATTAGGCATATGGCGTATACAGGCATTATGGCCAATGTGGGATTTGATTTGGTCAGTGATACAATCCATTTACTTTCTCAAGGTTCTGAAGGTATTCCAAGGGACCCATATTATCATTTTAGCAATCAATATGCATTTCTCAGAGATGTAGATATTGAGCCTATCATTATTGATGATAAGCTGCTCAATGCGAGGACGACAATTTAGTAAAAGTGGTTCTTTACCCGAGATACAATTTTTACATTTATCTGTAGGCGGTCAGTTGATCAATACTGGTGTGGATGTTGGATTGCCCTTTTATGGTACGGCCCCGGATTTCGGGTATTATGAAAAGGAGTAGTATTACTTTATAGAGAGATTTATCAGTTGAGTTGTGACATGAGAATTCTCATTTATAAGTTTAAACGCAATCAGGTAGACCAGGAGTTACCTTGTCACGCCAACTTTAACCTGGAATTTAAGTTATGGCGACCATCATCTACCCGGTATCTCCCACCGGGGAAGAGAAAAAAATACATTATATATTGGGCATTTCATTATCTAGGCGTATTCAGAAACAAGGAGTATGCTTGCTTACTAGTATTTCACAATACTATATTGGCAGCAAGCATGTTGATAGTGCCAGCATATTTTAAATGGCCATTTATGAATAAATCCGACCTGCAGTTTACCTATGTCCTTACCTCGTCGGAATATCGTGGAAAGGGTATTGGTGGAAGGATGCTAAAATATGCCATTAAAGAATTCAGTGGACAGAATAGAGATATTTGGTATGTTACTGACACAGAAAATGTGCCATCTCAACGTATTTGTTCTAAAGTAGGATTTGAGGTTGAATATCCGGGATCATTATCAGGATATCTCAAAATTCTCAGACCCGATCAGGACTAGAAATTGTGATGTACATGTATAGTTTATAAAGTTTTTTTTGACAATATCATTTAGGCATAACACAGTAGGGACATTTAAAACTAAAGTATTAGGTGGCCTTAAGTGGTCGACTGGAGGACGTGGAGCTCAAATAGTCATTCAAATTGTTCAGTATGCAATTTTGGCCCGATTATTAACTCCTGAAGAGTTCGGTCTTTTTAGTATGACCAATATTGTTTTAGGTTTTTCAATGCAACTAGGGGATGCTGGCTTGTCTACTGCAATTATACAATCTAAAGATTTAAATAAGGAAAAGTTTTCCACCCTATATTTCCTTTCTATTTTAATTGGCATCGTAATATTTGCAGGAATAAACCTCACAAAGGGATTCGTAGAACTTTTTTTTAATGCTGATGGGCTTTCAGGTCTTTTGTTTATGGGCTCATTTATATTTCTCATTATACCAATTGGAAAACAATATCAAACATTGTTTCAAAAGGAACTGATGTTTGAGACTATTGTTAAAGTTGAATTGACAGGTAAACTTTTCAGTGCACTAACTTGTATAATTTTGGCTTTTTATGGACTAGGAGTGAAAAGTCTAATATGGGGTCTTATTTTGGACCATACAATCAGGTATACTTATTTTTTTTTCAGAGGAACTAAACGGCATTACAGGCTTGTGGCTGTATTTCGACTTCAACAAGTAAAACGTGAAGTTAAATTTGGCCTAAATAGTCTGGGAGCATCATTTACGAATTATATTGGTTCCAGGATGGATAAAATACTAATAGGCAGATTTCTGGGTGAAGGAGCCCTTGGGTTTTATGAAATTGCCTTTAATTTAGTTATTCAGCCATTATATAATCTTAGTCCGATATTAAACAGAGTAGTTTTACCTTCTTTTGCAAAAATTCAAGATGATGTTCAAAAGATTAAGAAGTATTATTTTAACTCCATAGAGTACTTGAATCTATTCATAGTACCTCTTATGATTGGTATATCGTTAACTGCCAAGCCAATTGTATTAATTTTATATGGAAGTCAATGGCAGTCATCTGTTGTACTTGTTCAAATACTTGCTTTTGTAGCACTGTTTGAGATAGTTGGTGATCCCTATCGCTCGGTTTTATATACATTAGGAAAAGCCAGAAAAATATTCTTTTGGGAAATATATGTAACTGCTGTAAAAGTACTAGTGATTCTTATAGCGGTTCAACATAATGTTATTTATGTAGCCTATGGGTTGTTGTTTACACAAATATTTAATTTTGTTGTAAAGTATTTTTGGTTGGTTAAGCCCGAATTTGAACATATTGCAAATGACTATTTTATCAGGAATTTCTTATTACAGTTTGTCTATTGCCTTCCAATGTTAGTTATTTTAGTCATGGCAAATAGTTTTCTAAACATAGAAATCTATTATCGTCTATTGATAAATGGAATTTCT
>Ga0255398_1071_pt1 | contig 14976 bp, 11 predicted proteins | sample ANMaggSeSYBR01K3_FD_182119 | JGI IMG/M metagenome (GOLD analysis project Ga0255398, IMG submission 182119) | Sediment cell enrichment communities from methane seep in Santa Monica Basin, California, United Staets - ANME aggregate JGI... | ecosystem: Environmental > Aquatic > Marine > Cold seeps >...
ACTTGGGTGGATGTCACAAAGAAAATAGGTTTTCCGACCAGAGGAGACCTATGGTACCATGCACAGCCTCTGTCTATCAACATTTTAAGATACCCTGAAATCTGTCTGATATATACAGGGGTTCCAATAATAATCCCGTCTGCTTTACTCATTTTACCGAGCAACTCTTCTGCGTCATCTTTGATGTTGCATTGACCATTTCTTAGACAATTCTCACATCCTACACATGGTCTTATATCAAAATTTTTTATTTCCAGAAATTCCACTTCAAATGATTCCAAATGTGTTTCGATTCGTTTTAACAGCGCATAATTCGACTTTCGTCTCATGCTCGCATTGATGATTAATATTTTCTTCATATTGTCCTTCCGAATATTTAGTCAAGCTGAACTAACAAATCACGTAATCCCCTTGCTTACATCCTATGGCACTTGCGATGGATTTGCATTTTGCTCTGAGCATGTACACGATTCGTTCATCATTCAAATCGCTCAGAGTCTCATAATTGGCCTGTCCCTTGGAAATGATGAGGTCCGCTGCATGAAAATATTCCAGAAATGATTCTGATACAAGTTCCATGATAGTCCCTTGAGCCGCAAGACCGTTGTCGATGACCTTGACAAGTTTTGTCATGCCTACATCGATAGCGTCTTCCATCGTCGCATCGTTGACAATCGGTCCACCTTTGACCACATATGTAATCTTTTCCATGGGCATTTGCTCAACAAAGAGTTTATCAAATACGATTTCACCTGAATTATCTGTGATGATCATGATTTTCTCCGCTTGACGAATACGATTCCAAAGCGATGCTGTCGACAGTCCAAACAATTCCGCCTCAATGCTGCCTTTTATGGATCGTTCCACTTTCTGTCTGTCTACATGGATGCCGAGTCCAAAGTCGATAACATTGCCTGCAATCGCCAAACGACAAGCCATATCGAAAGGAAATTGACTTTTCTCAATTTTATCTTTAAGCGCCAACTCATTGATCAAATCTTCCGCAATATCGTTGAATTGCACTTTGAAAGATTTGTATGGATCTACATTTCCAGTGATCTCTTTGACATAATTATGGACTTTCATTGCCAAATATGGTGCTGTTTCTTCAAATGTGATCTCACTGAGCTCTTTCAGTGCAAACCTTAAAATTGCTTCCTGTGTCTTTTTGTCCTCCACCAGAAGCTCCGATATTTCATTCGCTTGTCTCACCAGGCAAGGGATGCATTCGTGTTTGACCTTCAAATTTGCCTCCTGACTTTCTATCATTTGTCTCTGAAATGTCCTACTCATTCAATTATAAAACAAATGTCTGTCCTGTACACCCCTTTAGTCCACAAAAATAAAAGTCGTCCGAAAGGACGACTCAGGGTGATGACAAAGTCATCAAACTGTAGACTCATGGATTATTGACCACACCCATAAAGAGATTGGCACCAGTCAATGAATCTTGGATTACAATAACGAACGGATGGTCACATTTGAACTCAACTATTTCTTCGGGTTCCGGTATCGCACTTGTGGCTTCCACCTCCACTACGGTCACGGCAGCAGCTTCTGTCCCTTTTTCATCCACGATGATTCGAGCATTCTGAAAAATATTATTGATATAAACGTTGCCTTCTGGTACAACAATCAGCTCTGAAAAATCTGCCATTGTCTCCTCAAATGGAAGCTCCATCCCCATGACTTTTAAAAGCTCTTTCAAATCATTGTTTGCCTGAAAATCGAACTTAAGAAAATACACATCCACTTTAGTTGAAGCAAGGTCACCATTTTCACTATCAAGCATAACGGCCTGGCCTTCAGTATCCTTGAAAAAATCATCCACATCATTTTTGGGAAGATAAATCAGCATTCTCAGATCACCATGATAACTCATTGATAGGATTTGGGCCGAATCAGTTTCCAAATATGGAAAATGACCTTGAGTTTGCATCATATCAACGTTGGTCTTTGTGCCATTATTCAATTCGAAAGGCATCTCAACAGTCAGTGACTCGTTGAAATCATTTCGCCAAGTCCCTTTGAAATATAAGGTGTTTATGAGAGCGGCCACTGTGGCGGGATCGAACTCCTTAAAAGTCTCCTTGAGTAGTCCTCCGGTATGGTCTTCCACCCACTTGTTCATCGCATCCACTGTTTCAGTCAATCTGAAGTCGACCTTATAGACCTCAGCGTCATATTTGCTTTTTAGTGTATCCACAAAAGGTTGCTCCGGTGTCAGATTTTCACGTACCCATAACGAGTTGCCGATTTTCACAATTGCATTGGGTCTGTCATCAGTGGTTGTGGCTTCCATGTGTTTGAAAATATTCATGACTTCATTATAATCACTGTTGTCCAGTGGATTTTCATAATTCAGCACATCAAGAATTTGGGTTCTTGTTTCACTGACAGCACCATTTTGAACCATAGCGAGTGCGTATACCAAACTGATCGGAGAGAATAATTGATTGATTTCTCTGTCCTTATTGTAAATGATTTCAAATAGTTCCAGTCCAGTTTGATTGGACTTCATCATGGCATCTTTCGCATTTTGAGAAGCGGTAGCTCTCAAACCCTTAAATTCAATAGTCTCGAATCCAACATCAGCCTTAACAGCCTTGGCTCCATCAAGTACAGGTGCGCTACATCCCGTCATCAATAAAATTGCGATAATAATCAATATTGTTTTTTTCATCTCACTCGCCTCCACTGGTTTTGTCGGTAAATACTCATTATCTATAGCGTTACCCCGAAAAATCGGTTAAAATCTAATTGAGGTGCTAAATATGTATAATAACACAAACATCGAAAAACTTTTGGAACAATCAAAATTGCTCGCAACCCAAAATCCTCAAGAATCCTATGATCTCGCTAAAAAAGCAATGGATCTGTCCAAATCGACACATAATCCTTTATCATACGGTTACTCTCTTTTTCATATGGCGTATGCTTGTAGAGTCATGTCCGATTATTCTAAGGGACTTGAACTTGCGTTTCAAGCTCTCGAAATATTTAAAAAGCATGAAAATACTATTGGGATATTGAAAGCCAGCAATATTATTGGAATCATATACTTTTACTTTGGAGCCTATACCGATGCTCTGGATTATTTCATGACTTCAGTTTCCAAAATTCACAAAGACACAGATCCAGGACTGGAATCCTCACTATACAATAATATTGGCGAAATCTACAGAATGGCTGAAGATTACTCAAGTGCCATATTCTATTATGAAAAAGGTATTGAAATATGTGAAGCTCATGGACTGGAATCCAATAAGGCTGTAATCCATCTCAACATTGGTGAAATCTTTTATCGTCAAGAAAAATACGAAGCATCATATGATGAGTTGATGAAATCCTATTCTATTGTCATGAAGCATAACGATATGATCAATCAAGGTGAAGCTGAAACCAAGCTTGGTCGAGCAATGCAAATGAAAGGTGATTATAAAGCAGCTGAGATCTATTATAATTCAGCGCTCGAAAAAATAACACATGTGAACAACAAATTCTATTTGGTAGAACTGCTCATAGAAATGGCCAAACTGGATGAACTGACTGGAATCAATCCACTTAAAAGGTGGAATGAGGCCCTGGAGCATGCCATAGGCAACAAACTCGACAACAAAGTATGTATGATTTACAAATCGCTTTCATATTATTATGAACGCAATCAAATGTTTGAAAAAGCACTCACATATCACAAGGCATATCACGTCAAAGAGAAGGAAATAGATGCGGTCAACTTGTCCAAACGCCTTGAAATCCTATCAGTCGAGTTCCAGTATTTCAAAGAAAAAGAACGGACAAAGAAAATTGAGCTCTTGACCAATAAACTTGAAGACGACATCAAAGCCGCCAATGAGGAGCTCAACCAGTTGATGGCCATTAACACAACACTGCAAAAGGAAACCTTGATTGACGATTTGACTCAGCTGTATAATCGAAGAGGAATCGACAGGATGTTCTCTACTCAGATCAATGAAACAGGCTTGGTCTCTGGTGTGATCCTCTTCATCGATATCGATCATTTCAAGACTTACAACGACAACTTCGGACATATCCAAGGAGACGTCTGCCTGAAAACCCTTTCCGATAACATCAAGGCAATTGTTGGAAACATAGGATTTGTTGGGCGCTATGGTGGTGAGGAATTTCTTTGTTTTATTAGGGTGGACTCTTACAATAAGGCCTTATCATATGCAGAAAAATTGAGAACTACCGTTGAATCCCTATCCATCCCTTCACTTGAAGGACTTTCACCTACAAAAGTCACTATTAGTGTAGGAGGCAGCTATGGTCAAATCAATGCAGCGAATCTTAAGCACTTTACAAAGCTGGCAGATGAACAACTCTATAATGCAAAAGACAGTGGAAGAAATATGGTCATTGTTGTGGAAGTCAAATAAAAGCCATGGGACAGATCCCATGGCTTTATCTTTGTTGTATTACTTAATTTCTTCTTTCATGTTCCAAGCTTCAACCAAAGAATCAATAAAGTATGAGTGACCATCTTGTAATGACATAGTTGCACTTGTTGTAACGTCAACCAACATAGCAAGCTCTTCTGCTGTAAATGTAGCAGTTGTAGCCAAATCAGATTCAGTCAATTTTTCTGGGTATGCCACTTTATATGGTCTACCGTTAGCATCTGTGTATTTATTAAACCATGCAACAACTTCATCTACTGTCATGCCTTTGAAGTATTCTTCAAAGTAATCAAGTTGAACGAACCACTCATTTTTTGTCAAGTTGTCCGCTGCGCCTTTAGAAAGAAGATGCGTCATATCATATGCATAGCCTTCTTCTCTTTTTGATTCCCATTCCAAGACAGCTTCTACAGCTTCATCTAACAATGGTTTCTCTATAGTATTGTCCATCCATTGGAACATTGAAGTTGTAACTTCCATGACGTCCCATTGGATATCAACGATTTTGCCTTCGCTATCAAAAACAGCGCTTGCAGATGTTACGTTAAGATTGTCTTTTTCTCCGCCTCTAAGTCTATAGTTTGAAATCATACCTAGACCAAGATAGTACTTTTGACCTTCTGAAGCTGTTTGTGCAGGTGCAGCAACAGCAGTTCCAGCTTTTATAACAATTACATCTCCAACATAAATCATGTTGGCATTCTTTACTTGTGGATTGAGTGCAACAAGTTCAGCAGTAGTCAATCCATTGTCCTTAGCGATTTTCCAGAAAAGGTCACCACTTTTTACTGTGTAAGTGACTTGACCTTCTGTAGCTACAGGAGCCACGTTGACATCAGTAGTCGCTTTGGTAGGTGTTTCTGTCTCAGTCCAAGTTGTCGCTGATGTAACCACGTCAACCGCGTTTGTTGCAACAGCTACCCCTGGTGCTGTCACAATTGTCATTAATAGTAACGCGGCCATTGCAAGTGCTTTAAATCTCTTTGCCATAAAAATACCCCTTTATAATATTTTTATACAGACTTTTTCTCACAAGACCTCTCACGTTGTGTTAAATTAAAGACAAACATGCGCAAAAAAACCTCTGTACATTCTTATTGTATCAGAGATTTTTTAATTTGATAACTAAATTATATGATTCCAGGAAATAAATTTTCAGAAAACTCTAACGATGCTCTCCCATGAAGAAAAGTGCCACTGTACCGGGTCCGGTATGTGCTCCTACAACTGTTCCTATGCTGTTGATTTGAACCTTTCCATTTAAGTTCGGAAATTTCTCTTCAATCTGAGTCGCCACCTGACGCGCATCATCATAACATGCTGATTGAGATATGAAGCACTTTCCGGAATAGGCAGTGCCACCTTCGGCATATTGCTCCATTTTTTTTACAATTCCATTGATGGCGTGTTTCTTTCCCCTTATTTTCTCATGAGGAGTCAAATGACCTTCATGATCGACTCTTAAGAGTGGACAAATGTTGAGCAATGTGCCCACCATTGCTGCTGTTGGGGATATTCGGCCGCCTCTTTTGTAGTGTGTGAGATCGGTAGAGAAGAACCAATGTTGAACTCTCAGTTTGTTTTCTTCGAGCCAATCGCGCAACTGATCGATGGTTTCACCCTTTTCTTTTAGGTCTGCTGCTTGGTCAATCAACAAACCGTAACCTGAAGATGCGCCTAAAGAATCCACGATGTGTATTTTTCTATCAGGATAAGTTTCCAAAAGTTCTGTTTTTGCAAGGTTTGCCGCATTATAAGTGCCAGATAGACCCGAAGAAAACGAAATATGTAACACATCTTTTCCAGCTTTCAAAAACGGTTCGAAGAAATCCATGAATTCTCCGACATTGACCTGGGATGTTGTAGGCATTGCTCCTTTTTCTATTCTTTTATAATATTCTTCAAAGGAAATGGTCTGTCCCATATCATCCAAGTGATCCTGACCATCCATGATATAATGGAAACTCGCAAAAGGGATCTCCCTTTTTTTAAAATACTCGTAAGGCAGGTCTGCAGTTGAACAACATGATAGTATATACTCTGACATAATCGTGCTCCTTTCAGCTAAATTGGTGAAGTTCAATCCTAATAATATTTTAACAATTTTAATGTGATCTGTCGATGATTATCAAGATAATATTTTGTTGTTATTTAATAATAATATTCTTTTTTCCGTACCATCAGCATATTCAAATGTGACATAATGATATTTTGCCACAATAAGTTCTACCCTTTCATAAGCTTGATTGTATGGTGCTTCAATTTCACCAAGGAAATTGTTCACTGCAGCCAATAACTTGTTGGTCGGTTTGTGGAATAATTTACCCACCATCCTGTCTTCGTGATGATAGATTTTCACATCCTCAATGGTTCTCAGTGTGGTTATGATTTCAGCGAAGTCCGACGTAAAAATTCGATTCATCTCTTCATCATCGAATTGAATAAAAGAGGTATGTTCCCCTTTTGGAAATGTGTCCAGTACTACGTCCAGTTTCACGTTTCTAAACATATGACCTTGACCTTCACAACTCTCACATGCAATATTGCCAGTGCCAAGGCATGTCGTGCACTTTATTGTGCCTGTACCGTCACACGTTTTACAATCAACCTTTACTGTAATCGGTTTTTCAGTAACCATAGGTTGAGATGCGATTACACCTGCTCCCCCACAAACATTACAGACTGGGCCTTTCTCAGTGATTTCGAGTATTCCTGTCCCTCCACATAATGCACAGACTTTTCCACTGCCTTCGCAGTTGTGACAATAGTCTTCTTTAATGATTCCTTTACCGCCGCACACCTTGCAATCTACTTTTTCATTGCAATCGCAATCGACTTCAATCACCTGTCCTGGTTCGAACCCGGTACCACCACATTCCTTACACTCTATGAGTTCCTGAATGGTATGAGTTTCTTCAATGTTCTGCTGGATGACGCCAGTGCCATCGCATTGATTACAGATCATATTCTTTTCACCGTCGCACGTAGTACAAATCACCTTGCCATATCTACAGAGTGGATTGATGCATGGCACTCTTTGAGCTTTTGAATAAAATGTCATCTGCTCATTTCGAATAGTCTCATTTACTGAAAATTTTGATAAGAATGAACGAATTTCCTGATCAATTTCTTCCGCTGTTTTGACATCTGCTCTACTCTGAGAGAGTGTGTTTTCCAAATTCTCAATTTTTCTGACTCCAAAACGTTCCACTGCAAGCAAAACACCTTTGACTTGATCGATTTTTTCAGGTTGATGGTCTTCATCAATCATCCCTTCTGCTTCAAAAAAATCCAAAGTGAGGTCATCTATCTGATCATATGAATCCAGATTTAGTTCGTCGACAAATAGTGCCTCTTGATCCGCACCTTCTATGGGTGTTCCACCAAAATGAATCAAAACATTTTTGATGACTTCTTGATTCGGAACACTTGAAGTGGTATTTGCCATCATACCGAGTTCAACATCAGCACCTGCATGAAGTGCAATCACAGTATCAAAAAAGTCACCATTTTTGATTGCCGTAATCAGTACTTTGGTCTGGTCAAACTGAAGTCGATCCCATAAGACCAATTTTGAAAGTGGTCCATATACACTCTTATTTGTTACAAGTGATTCAATATGATCCCGTTTGATTTGATTTTTGAGTATAAGATGAACCATCAACCTCATTCCAGACAAAATAAACCCAAGGGCGATGGTCACCCATGTGTTCATGAATATCAAAAGGAGTGATGCAATTAATGTAATCGAGATTTGGATATTTTTCATTGTGTTACACCTACTTAACATTTATTGGACTGAAATAATTTTTAGTGGTAAAATGATAACGTTATTATTGGCTTTATTGCCCTATGACATTATACGTAACCAAAGGAGTTTTTATGGGATTTTTTCGCTTAATGTTTCAAGAACATAGAAAGACCAAAATTATGTTGTTTTTTTTGCTGTTCTTCATGTCGTTAACTGGATTTTATCGACTCAATCAATCCAGAATAACAGAACTTGAAGATTTACTCGAGAATGTAATACAATCTTTTATCATTTCCAGCGCTGATGGCATCAGTGTCGGTTATTTTCAGTGGGATGATATGTATGATTCCTTCATTGAGACAGATGATTCTTTTTGGGATCATTACAAACACGATCTTTTGTCAACATTTTCGATTGTTGAGGAAATAGAGCTTATTGAAATGCCCTTTGACGGGTCGGATTTATATACAGTTCATGCTGAAAACCAGGAGCTACATTTATATTTCGGCATATTTGATAGCGATGTTAAGCAATTCAATGATGACAAGATGGTCAAAATGAAATTCAACCACGAAACACTCTTGGATCATGCACATATAAACGGTGAAGTGAACTTCGACATCATCATAAAAGATGGTGACAGTATAGAAAGCCTCCATGTTACAAGTAAAGAGAACATTTTAGGTTTCTATCATTATCTAAGCGCTGTAATGATTGGCTTATTTGGCATTTTCTTTCTGTATACCTTCAAAAAATACTCCATCAGCTCACATTATGAGATAGAAGGTCTAGCTAACATCGTCATGCTCCTTTCAAAAAAAGACGCATACACAGCAGAGCATTCTACCGATGTCGCAAAATATGCCAAAATGATCGCTTCTTCAATCGGTATGACCAAAAAGCAACAAAACATTCTCGAAAAGGCCGGCTATTTGCACGATATCGGTAAAATCGGCATTTCTGAAACCATCCTCAATAAAACTGGAAAGCTGGAAAAAGAAGAATTCGAGGAGATCAAAAAGCATTCCACCATCGGTTATGAAATCGTATCCCAGTTCCCTAATTTGAATGAGGTGGCCATTATCGTGAAGCACCATCACGAACTCTTGAATGGATCAGGATATCCAGATGGACTTAAAGGAGATGAAATTCCTTTTTCATCTCAGATTCTGGCAGTTGCTGACGTCTTCAGCGCAATGACTACAGATCGCCCTTACAGAAAAGGGTATTCTGGTAAAGCAGCTTTTGAAATCATGGAGAACATGTCACTTAATCAAGAACTTGTCGCACTTCTAAAAGAAAATGTGATTTAATAGTATTTATTAAAAGAGGATTGAAATGAGGACTAAAAAAATTCAAATCTATGGCATTGGTCTTCAATCATTGTATTGGATGACTTTCTGTAGTATTTTCAGCTATGCGGTTATGTTTCTGGAAACAAAAGGTTTCTCAAGCGTCTATTCAGGTGCTTTGATGGCATCAGCTTCAATGGTTGCAGCTGTGATTCAACCACTCATGGGTTCTTGGGCTGATAAAGGCAATCCGAAGCTATTGCGCGCGTTGATTTTTTCCACTTTATTGATTGCTATTTTATCGAATCTTCTGATCCAACTCAGAGGAGATTTAAATATTGTCATTTTATTCAGTTATGTTTTGAGCCTAGTTTCCATAGTTTCCCTCCAGCCCTTGATGAGTGCTATCATGTTCAATGCAAGTTCCGATGAATCCACCATCAATTTCGGTGTTGCAAGGGCGTTCGGTTCATTGGCATTTGCAGGTGCATCTTCGTCCATCGGCTATTTTATTGCACTTTCCTCCGTTGACATCCTACCTAAAATCTCACTAGGAATGTTGGTTGCCCTTACTCTAATCGTATACACATTTCCTGTGAAATCTGTCGACCAAAAGGATGATTACAGTTTTGATGAACATTTAGAGCGCAAGTCCCCATTCTTAAAACGATACCCTCGATTCAAGTTTCTATTGACCGGAATAATGTTCATTTTTGTGCTCCATTCCATGCTCAATGTGTTTATGATCTATATCGTCAAGTCCGTGGGGGGTTCTGAAAAGGATTTTGGTTTGGCTCTTATGATGATGGCCGCTGTTGAAATCCCTGCAATGGTTTATTCGTCCAGGCTCATACGAAGATTTTCAATTGAGAAACTATTTGCAGTCTCAATTTTCTTTTATATCATCCGTGGCACACTTTTTGTAATGGCCACCAGTATGACTGGCATTTATATTGCCCAATTGACTCAAGCCGTTTCATTTGCTCTCTATATTCCCGTTTCTGTTGCATATATCAATTTGAAAATTCATACAAATGACCGTGTAAAAGGTCAAACGCTCATTGTCAGTGCAACTACACTGGGAAATGTCGCAGGCAGTATGGTTGGGGGAACTTTAATTGACAACTTTGGCGTTACAGCCATGTTAATTTCAGGATTGATCAGTGTCATAATCGGTTTCGTATTCGTTATGCTCGGACTAAAAAAATGAATTCATGCATATAAAGAAGCCACCTCTTATTTTATGAAGGTGGCTTTGTTTATCAGCTGATTCCAGTAATGCTTTCCCTGAACTCAATAATCTCAGCATCATTTTTAAACAAATTGAGGTAACTGCAAACTGCAATCGAAAAATCTACAAAAGCATATCCCTTGGCTGTGATGATGTTTTCATCCACCACAACCCTTTGATCTCTGTAATAGACCCAATCAAACGGGTTGTCCACTCCAAAGACAGATTTTTGCTCGTTGCTCCACGATTCAATACTGGTAGTGTATCTATGTGTCCCGAGAACCCCCGACACAGCGAGCATCCATGGTGCGGCACATATTGCAGCTATAAGCTTTTGATCATCATTCAGCTTCTTGAGGAGGCTTGAAAGCTCATGATTGGTACCGAAGTGCCATCCTCCAGGTATGATGATGCCATCCACTTTGATTTTGCTATGTGTAAAATCCCTGATGGTCATCTTTGGCAAATAAGCGATGCCACATTTGCTCGTCTTAACAGTCATATCCGATGAGATGGTAATGACTTCATATCCGCTGTCCACTCCTAACATATGACACAGAAGTGTCACTTCGAAATCAGCCATATCATCGTAGATGTATACTAAAATCTTCTTATTCATGAGTCCCTCCATCTATTGATCCTGCAAATTGAAACTCTATCACTATTATTATGTCCCTCAAAGACTAAAAAACTCTGAATTTATCCTTAAATTTTCATTATATTTAACACAGACTTCAAGAAACGCTAATTCAGATTTGACATTGCAGTGTTACAATCAGAGCAACAAAGGAGGTAATACAATGATCAATACAATTATTTTTGATTTCGATGGAACAATCATCAACACAAATGAACTTATAGAAGAAGGACTCAACCATTTCTCGTTTATGCACAGAGGATACCATTTCACAAAAGAAGAAATACTCGAACTCACTGGGAAACCACTTGAAACTCAAATGACCGCTATAGATTCACGACTAAGCAAACTCTTGGTGGAACAGTTCAAGGTATGGTACAGTGAACATCATGACCGTAAAACCTCTGCATTTCCTGGCATGATAGAATTGCTTAGATTCCTGAAGGGATTGAATCTCAACTTGGCTATAGTGACCAACAACAGCAAAGCATCTCTTGAAATGGGGCTCAAGCATTTGGGAATAGAAGATTTGTTTCATTTGAAATTGAGCCGGGATGATGTGAAAGCTACCAAACCGAGTCCTGATGGTTTGCTCGAAGTGCTCAAGACATTTGAAGCGCATCCTCACGAAGCCATATTCATCGGAGATACCGATAACGATATTTTAGCTGCAAAAGCAGCGGGTGTAAAAAGTGCCATGGTTGCATGGACCATACTCGACGAAGAGTCCATTAAAAGACTAAAACCTGACCATATCCTCTATGATCCCCCTCATCTGTTGGAAATGTTGAGTCAATCGGTTGAAGCTGCCTGATGGCTTCTTTTTTTTGCACTTATGAATAGTCCAATTTTATTGTCAGTGAGCAATATGTGGTGAATCAACCAGTCTTTAATAAACAAATTGATTCTGATGAGATCGTTGTTAGTTGCCTCTTCTGTACCATGTGCCGATATCAACTCTTTTATTTTCAATTTGAACTCATTATGAAGATGAAGATGCTCATCATAACCATCGTATTCAATTTCTCTTTGTAGTGCCTCTTCTCGTTCAAAGTGGGTATCCACATAGTCTTCAAGAAATGCAAGAAATTCAGGATAATAAGCATGACCTTGACCACTCTTCATCAGTAAATATAACTTCTCGAAATGTTCAATGATTTTTTTATGATCATCATCTATTGACTGGACCCCAATCTCAAATGCTGTGTTCCATTTCAACATGTGAATGCCCTCTTCCTCGTGCTGAACTCTCGCTTCTTTTCCGATTTTTATCTGACTTGGATCCATTTTTGACAAATTGAGGACCACTTTTCTGATAAAAGTTTCGTTGGAAAAAGGTTTAAGTATGAAATCTGTACATCCCAATGCAATTGCCCTGTTGAGTGTAGTCAAATCCGATTTTCCACTCAGCACCATAATCGGTATATTATTCTGAAATGAATGCTCTCTGATAGTCTCAACAGCAACCTTGAGATCAAGATCTTGATTGTCAAGATCAATGATCACCAGTAAAGCTTCCTTGAATACTATATTTGATCTTAAAGTTCTGACTTGATGGTTACATATTGTATCAAATCCTATGATTCCATTATCCTCAAGTGCTTTCTCTAGTCTCAATTTTAAAACTTCAACATCTTCAATGATGACCAATCTTCCCATAGTATTCTCCTCGCATACATTAGTAGCGGTAAATGCTGATTTGTTCCTAATTATAGTATTTCCACTGTACCTTGTCCACCATCCACTTTCACTTTGTCACCAGTTTTGAGTTTGATAGTGGCATTGCCGCACCCGACGACAGCGGGAATACCCAGTTCTCTCGCCACAATTGCCGCATGGGAAAGTGGTGCACCAATATCTGTGATGATTGCGGAAGCTTTTGGAAAAATCGGTATCCATCCGATGTTAGTTGTAGATGTCACTAAAATTTCACCCGCCATTAAATGGTGAGCGTCTTCAAATCGGTCAATGACCCTGACAAGTCCTTTTACACGTCCCGAAGCTCCGGGATGCCCAGTAAACAGATCAGTTTCGTCCATATCTTCAACTGGCATTGAGGCTTCAAAATAATCAATTCGTCGATTCGGATCATTTGCCCATGCTTCTGGATTGAACCTACCCTTAATCACTGCTGGAAATGCAGGTAAACTCTTGTACTTTTCATAATTCTTATGCCTAAGAGGAATAATCTCTTTATTGAATTCTCCACTTAAAAGCATGCTCTCCACTTCATCGATGTAAAGCAAGAATACATCATCACCAAGACTATAAAACTGCCCTGCCCTAAGAGCGAACAACCTGATCAACCTATAGACCCTCACAAACTCCGAACGGCCTCTTTCTCTTAAACCTGCTGATTCAGACGCATCTTTCAGTTGCTTCTTAAGCCACATGATCTTGTTGGGATATCGTTCAATAAACCTAACAAACGCATCATCAAATTTTTTGCGCTGATTATTGAGCAGCAACTCGACATCTATGTCAAGTGCTTCATATTCCCTCACCTGATGTTCAATCCATTTTGGATTTTCTGCGTCCACCGGCAAACTGAGTTCATATTCATGTGCCCCGCGATGACCATATTTCAGTGTATATTGATCATTGGTCATCTCACCTGATAGGACTTTTGAAATACCGGTCACTGGTCCAAGGCTTTCCAGTTCCTGATTGCCTCTCAGATTAGACATTAATATGCTACAGTCCTCCGGACCGACCATTTTAGTGAGTTTCTTATTCAGAGCCGTGATTTTCGGTATGCCTATGGCTGCAGCGCCGGCGCTTAGCCAAGCCTTCAAAACATAGGGTTTGAGCTCCTCTAACCATAGATTCAGTAATTTCTCGGGGCTTTCTGCATTTTCCAACTTAAGTTTCATTTGCTTATGCCATTCAGGGGTTCCATTAAAAAAAGGTTTTAATGTCTTTGAAGCATTTCGCGATGCTTTACCAATGCTTAATGCTTTTGGGACCATCATTTTAAGTGTTTCACTTCTACCCATCGGATGATTCGGTATGTTCATTCCTTTGGGCAATTCACCGTAAAGATCAAATATCATTTTCTGTGCACCTTTAGAAAATGGTCCAAGTATTGATTTAATGACATTTATACGTCTACTGATGTTCATATAGGGTCTGCCATAGATATTGCCAGAAAAAATATAGTAATCCGGGATAAAATTTAAACTTTCGTCAAGTATTTTACCAATAGACCATGTAAATGGTGAGTATACATCTGGAATCGCTTCTGAAATATTGGTGTTGATCCAGATTTCATTTCCCATGTTAGTATAGTTGACATCATATTCATTAATGTTACCAGGTGAAAGTGTTGTTATCGGCCTAGACTGCAAAATATGAAGTCTCCCCTCTGCAATCGCCCATTCTATATCTTGACCACTGCCCAATAGAATCTCGATAGCTGTTGCTTGTTTGTACAGTTGGTCTGCGTATGTTTTCAGTGTTTCCGGACCTTCGTATTTACCTTTAGGACGATAAAGCATAAAGGCTTCTGCATCTGATTCACCGGAAACCAGCTTTTCTCCATGACCCAGCACATAATTTCCGGTCATACTCTCAAAACTTCCACTCACTGGATCCGCAGTAAACAATACACCTGATATTTCTGATGGAATCATTTTCTGAACAAT
>Ga0255398_1072_pt1 | contig 14676 bp, 10 predicted proteins | sample ANMaggSeSYBR01K3_FD_182119 | JGI IMG/M metagenome (GOLD analysis project Ga0255398, IMG submission 182119) | Sediment cell enrichment communities from methane seep in Santa Monica Basin, California, United Staets - ANME aggregate JGI... | ecosystem: Environmental > Aquatic > Marine > Cold seeps >...
GTTTTATTGACTTTTCTTTATCCTCTTCTTCAACTTCCAATTGTTTTGTAATTGGTGATGACACATTCTCTGACTCTTACGGTGGAATATTAAGAGTGGATCAGGAGCAGGTACAACTTATGAAACGAAGAGGAGGTGTTGGTCACGATCTTTCGCATATTCGACCAAGTGGAAGTCCTGTGAAAAACAGCGCCTTAACTTCCACAGGAATAGTACCTTTCATGGAAAGATATTCAAATTCGACGCGGGAGGTTGCTCAGGATGGCCGTCGAGGTGCGTTGATGTTGAGCATTTCGGTTAAACATCCCGATTCTGAAAAATTTATTAATGCTAAACTCGAACAAGGAAAAATAACCGGAGCAAATATTTCTGTGAAGCTTAATGATGAATTTATGAGAGCTGCTCTAAATGATGAAAAATATACTCAAAAATATCCCATAGAATCTGATAATCCACTGAAAACACAAGAAATAAGTGCAAAAGAATTGTGGGAAAAAATCATTCATAATGCGTGGAGATCCGCAGAACCAGGGATATTGTTCTGGGACACAATAATTCGCGAATCTGTACCCGATTGTTATTCTGACCTGGGATTCAAGACTTTATCGACAAATCCATGTGGCGAAATTCCACTTTGTCCCTACGACAGTTGTCGCTTATTGGCAATAAATTTATATAGCTACGTTGAAAATCCTTTTACTGACCAGGCAAGTTTTAACTCCGAATTATTTACAAAACACACTCATTATGCTCAAAGAATAATGGATGATATTATTGATCTTGAGATTGAAAAAATTAACGGAATTCTTAATAAAATCAATAATGACCCTGAAAATGATGAAACTAAAAGGATAGAAAGAAAACTCTGGGAAACAATTAAAAAAAGAACCCTTCAGGGCAGAAGAACAGGGATTGGAATTACGGCTGAAGGTGATATGCTTGCAGCTCTCGGAACAAGATATGGCTCAGATGATGCAATCAATTTTTCTGTTGAAGTGCATAAATTGCTTGCAATAGAAACTTATAGATCCTCGGTTGAGTTAGCCAAAGAAAGAGGTTGCTTTCCGATTTTTGATATCGAAAGAGAAAAAAACAATCCATTTATTAATAGAATAAAAGAATCGGCTCCTCAGGTTTATGAAAACATGAAAACTTACGGACGCCGAAATATTGCAATGCTAACAATTGCTCCAACCGGAAGTGTAAGTATTTGTACACAAACCACATCGGGTATAGAACCTGTTTTTAGGATTTCTTACAAAAGAAGAAGAAAAGTAAACCCGAACGATAAAAATGTTACAGTTAGTTTTGTCGATAAAGTTGGTGATACATGGGAAGAATATAATGTGTTTCATCCCAAATTCTTAAAATGGTTAATAATTAATGATTTTAACGTTAATGAGGTTAAAAGTTATTCGAATGAAAAATTATCTGAATTAATAAAAAAGTCTCCTTATTATAAAGCGTCTTCAAATGATATTGATTGGGTATCGAAAGTTAAAATGCAGGGAGCAATTCAGAAATGGATTGATCATTCTATTAGTGTAACAGTTAATTTGCCAAAAGATGTAAACGAGGAAGTTGTAAGCCAGGTTTATAAAACTGCATGGGAAAGCGGTTGCAAAGGGATGACAATTTATCGTGATGGTTCCAGAGATGGTGTTTTAGTTAGTAATGATGAAACTAAAGAGAATTTTAAAGAAACAAAAGCACCTCCCCGCCCTAAAAAACTTGAAGCTGAAATTATTCGTTTTCAAAATGATTATGAAAAATGGATAGCGGTAATTGGTCTTTTTGATAATAAACCTTATGAAATTTTTACAGGACGAGCCGAAGGTTTCTACCTGCCGGCGTGGGTAACAAAAGGTTGGGTAATAAAAAATAAAAATGAAAAAACCGTAGCCCGTTACGATTTTCAGTTTGAAGACAAAGAGGGATATAAAGTAACTATTGAAGGATTATCAAGATCGTTTGATAAAGAATTTTGGAATTATGCAAAATTGATCTCCGGAATTTTAAGACATGGAATGCCGATAAAATTTGTTGTAAATCTGGTTTCTAATTTAAGTTTTGATATTGAGTCCATCAACACATGGAAAAATGGTGTTATCAGAGCACTAAAAAATTTCATTCCGGATGGAACCACAGCTCCCGGGGCAAAATGTCCGGAGTGTAATGCCTTAGGAGGCTTAATTTATAAAGAAGGTTGTCTGACTTGTAAGGATTGCGGATACTCAAAATGCGAATAAATGATCTGAACTCAGTAATTTTGAAACCTTCCCATTACTCCATTACTCCAACACTCCAATTCTTAAATTACTTATTTCTTTCGGTAGTAAATAATACCAATTTTTCAAGAGAGTCCTTCGATTGGGAATCGGGGAATTGCTTTAAAATGGAAAGTGCATTATCTCTGTAAAAGTTCATTTTTTCGTTTGCATATTTAATTCCACCACTATTGTTCACCATATTAATAACCTTTGCAACCTTTTCAATATCCTCATTATGATTTTTCACGATTTTAATTACCTTTTTCTTATCAAAATATGAAAGATTATTTAACATGTGAATTAAAGGAAGTGTCATTTTTTGTTCTTTAATATCAATTCCATTAGGTTTACCTGTTGAATTTGTTTTTTGATAATCGAACAAATCGTCTTTAATTTGAAAAGCAATACCAATGTTTTCACCAAAAACTGCCATTTTTTCTTTTATTTCGGCATCGGCATTTACCGAAGCAGCTCCACATTGACAACACGATCTAATTAAAGAGGCGGTCTTTTTTCTAATAATTTCAAAATATACCGATTCCTGAATATCTAAGCGACGAGCTTTTTCAATTTGTAATATTTCGCCCTCACTCATCTCACGAACTGCCGATGAAACAATTTTAAGTAGCTCAAAATCATTGTTATCAAGCGAAAGCAGTAAACCTTGTGAAAGAAGGTAATCGCCAAGCAAAACCGCAATTTTATTTTTCCATAATGCATTTATAGAAAACAATCCTCTGCGTTCGTTTGAATCATCAACCACATCGTCGTGAATTAGGGTTGCCGTATGCAATAATTCAATTAATGATGCAGCACGATATGATTTGTCTCCAATCTCTCCAAAAATATCAGCCGAAAGAAAAACAAACATTGGCCTCATTTGTTTTCCTTTTCTTTTCACTATGTACCTGGTAATCTTATCCAAAAGAGAAACATTACTTTGAATTGACTCCCTGAATTTTTCATTAAAAATATCAATGTGTTCCTGGATTGGTATGCTTATTTCCTTTAATGAAATCATTATGGCTTCAAAAGTACTACTTTTATCCAATACCTGATAAAATATTAAACGCTTTTAGAAATGTACTGTCGGTTTTATGATAAATCGGATAAAAGCCTTCATTATCAAATATCTCACGACCTATTAATGCTTTCAACATTAATAAAATTCTATCTTTTGATTTATCTATTAATGCTTTGTTGGATTTAATACCGTTGCTATTTGCATATTCGATAAATTTCTGAAATTCAATATCATCAATTTCAAAATTATTATTATACTCTTCAAAACCCTGATATTGATCTAATTTACGTCTGTTTTTATCAGAATATTCAAAAACAAATTGAAAGATAGAGCCTTTGTCAACTATTTCATTATAAAATTTCAGATCAGGATTGGTTGGAATCGGCACAAAAACATCAGGCATGATTCCGCCACCTCCGTAAACAATTTTTCCTTTTGGAGTTGTAAACTTCAATGAATCATTAAAATGCACACTATCAACAGAAAGCATTTCGCCATTTAGATATCGTTCGTAAGATTCATAATAATATTTTTCAATTCCGTCTTCATAAGGTTTTTGAATACATCTTCCTGTGGGTGTGTAATATCTTGCAACAGTCAGTCTGATAGCTGAACCATCAGGTAAATTCATTTGCTCCTGAACCAGGCCCTTACCAAATGACCTTCTTCCGATAATTAAAGCACGGTCATTATCCTGAATCGCTCCCGCAACTATTTCGCTTGCAGATGCTGATTGATCGTCAATTAAAACAATTAATTCCTTATCTTCGAAAACACCTTTGGATGTAGCATAAGCATAATTTGTCGGACGATTATTTCCTTTTGTATAGACTATTAATTCTTCCTTTTTTAAGAATTCATCTGCAAGTTGAATTGCGGCTTGAAGGTATCCGCCAACATTCCCGCGAAGATCTAAAATAAGTTTTTCCAATCCCTGATCTAATAAACTTTTCAGTGCATCACTAAATTCCTGATATGTCGTTGACGAGAATTTATTTAGTTTAATATATCCTATCGAATCGTTAACCATATAAGCTATATCAAGGCTGTATGTCGGAATTACATCTCTTGTTATTTTAAAATCAAGTAATTCGGAAAATCCTCTTCTAAAAATGCTTACATCAACTTTTGTGCCTCGCTTACCTTTTAACTTTTTCATTGCATCGAAATTTGAAATTCCAACACCACCAACATTTTCTCCATCAATTTCCACAATTCGATCACCGGCTTTAATTCCAACCTTCTCAGAAGGGCCGCCTTGAATAGGATGTATAACTTTAATAGTATCTTTTTCGATGCGAAATTGGATTCCAATTCCTTCAAAATTACCTGTAAGACTTGAGTTTATCTCAACAAATTCTTCGGTACTAATATATCTTGAATGAGGATCTAAGTTGGATAAAATCCCACCAATAACATCATTGTTTATTTCCTCACGATTTATTGAGTCAACGTAGTCGGATTCAATATAATTAACAACATCATTTAATTTATTATAATTATCAACCGACAGAGAAAACAAATTATTTTGAACAGAAGAAACGGAAACAAGTTTTGTTCCAATATATATTCCAATTATCAATATTATTGCAAAATAAATCGGGTAGTAGGGCGAGTTTTTTTTTGACGACATAAGTGGTTCTACTGCAATTTTTATTGTACCATTATATTTATTTTGAATGCTTAACTACAATGCTTAAATGCTTAAATATTTCACGGCAGATAAATTTTTGATATTGTGGCTTGAATATTAAAATATAAGAATTTTTCATTTTGTGTATTATTCTTATTCTCGCATTTTCGCATTCAATCATTTTCGCATTTTTTCTGGTTCCACTAAATTCGCAGTAGAACCAAATAAAGAAAAGCTTCCTTATGCAAAAGAAAGCTTTACATTTTTGTTAATTTTATGTACCCGGAGCCGGGGTCGAACCGGCACGAGTGTTACCTCATTGGTGTTTGAGACCAACGCGTCTACCAATTCCGCCATCCGGGCTTTTCATTTTATTAACCGCAAAATTATTTAAATATTTCTAAGAACAAAGAATATATTGTAAATATTTACAGTCAAAGATAAACTTCATGAGGGAATTAGGGTCTAAGCCCCGTTGAAGCTTAATCAAATTTTAATTAATCATAGACAATTCAATGGGGCTTCAACGGGGCTTAGACCCTGCAACTCACGGATAAACCAAAACCCCATCCCCATTCATCTTCACCAAAAAACCTTCTCCCGGATTACAATCACCAATACCATTTACCCAATTACCTCCTATTTTCCTAATTGTTTCACCATTTGAATTTCTGATAAAATCAAGATCATCATTTAAAATGCCGGCAAATGCCTCCAAAGCATCAAGAGTTTCATTTGGTAAATAACTGATAAACTGATAACCTGTATTTAAATTAATTGGAGTTTGAGGATTAACTGTTTCTCCGTACATTATCAAAACATCTTCATTATTCATTTTAAACAGATAGCCTTCTGTGTTTATCCAATCACCAATATTATTTACCCAATTGCCGCCAATATTTTGCAGAGTTTGCCCTTGTGAATTTCTTACAAAATCAAGATTATCATTTAAATTATTTCCTAATACCTCAAGCATATTAGTGTTTTCAGGTGAGTGGTTCGATGAAATAAATTGGTAGCCTGAGTTTAGATCTATTTCCTGTGAATTACCGGATAATACCGTAATATAATCTTCTTTTAAAAAAGTATTTATACTATCAGGCGAACCTGCTGTTATTGTTAAGCTAACGGAATAAGTACCCGGCTCGGTATAAGTCCACGACGGACTTTCTTCATAAGAATCTATAACTCCATCATTTTCAAAATCCCATTGATATTCCTGAATATTTCCGATGGAAAAGTTTGAAAACTCAACTGGTGTTGTTAAATGAACTTCCTTGTTAATTGTAGAAAAATTGGATAATATTGGTTCGTTTCCTTTGGCAAAGGGGTGAAATACTTCAAATGTTTGCCCGTAATCAATTGAGTGATATATATATATATGCGCATTTAACCACATTAGATTAACAAAATTGTAAAGCAAATATACTTCGCCTTCTTGTCTTCCACCAATAATATCAAAGGAGTAATAATTATTAAAATTATATTTATCAATAACATTAAAATTTTCTGCATAGTCAGAGCTAAAATTCAAGATATTTGATGATTTGTAATATAAATAAACTTCTCCACTATCATTTCCCCTACTTAAATAAAAGAGCATTCCATTTGGAAAGTTTAATTTTTGTATTATATCTACATCTTCAAATTTGTTTAATGTCCTGAATAAATATAATGTATCAGGAACACTTATTTTAAATACGAGTACATATCCAATATTATCATCAACATTATCAATTGCATTGTTTTTTGGGTTTCCAAAAAAACCATTTAACGAATGGTAAAAGAAATTTACCCCATAATCCTCACTATGTAAAACACATCCGGAAAATATATAACCTTCGGTAACACCACTTTTAATGTTATCGTCTAATTCCCCGGTTCTGAAAACCCAACTATTTACATAGCCATAATTGTCAGAATAGTAGAGATTTACAGGCATTGTAACAGAATATACCCCCCCTTGGGTTTTATCGGCTGCAATAGAATATATAAAGTTGACGCTATCCACGCAAACCGCAGTTTCACCAAAATCGGTAGAGTAATAAAGGCCTGTCCCTGTATGGGTGGGTCCAAGAAAATAGATTTCTCCAATATCAGGGCCTCTGGTTATTTTTTGAGAGAAAGAAACAATTGCAAAAAGCAACATAACTGTTAATAAACTAATTTTTTTCATGGTATATATAATTTTAATTAATAATACTTTTAATAATTTTTTCATTGTTGATAATTTTTAATTTGTTATATAATTTAGTTTTGTTTCTTGTGTTTTAAAACATTTTTTCAACCAACCTAATCAAGCTGTAAAACATTTTTTACTAAAACATAACAAAATTAACAAATATTTGCTTTTCAAACATTCAATCAATAATTATTGACTTTACTATCATGCTAAAATGCTGCAACGATGGACTGAAATCTTCAATGAATAGCCTGAAATACTTTATGAACACACTGAAATGCTTAATGAATGTGCTAAAATGCTTCAACGACCTGCTAAAATACATTATGAACGTGCTGAAATGGTTCATGAACGGCCTAAAATGCATCATGAACGATCTGAAATCTTCTATCAACGCTAAAAAATGCTTTGAGAAACCACAGGTATTATTCAACCATCTTAATTCATGGGCTGTTAATGAAGTATTAAAACATCTAAGGGTTTTAAGAATAATAAATATTAGCGAATTCGCGGCAAAAATTCCATTATAACGGACTCACATATTAAAAAGAAAATTTAGATAAACACACATTATAAACCAAAAATTAATCATTATGTCAAAAAAAAATCCAACCCAACTCGAAAAATTAGAAAAATACAGAGTAGCATTTGAAAATGCACACTCAAATCCTGAAATTGCAGAGATCCTCGCCGAATTTGGTTACAACCTGGCCAAACTAAACGAAGGAAAACAGATTTACAACGAAACACGCCACCTGTTCGATTTAAAAGAAACCGAAGTTGATGAAACAAAAGAAGCCAAATCAATCTGGGATAAAAAACTTGACGCCCTAACCGACACTTACATAATACATCGCAAAAAAGCAAAAGCAGTTTTCCGTAAAGAGCCTGTAATTCTCAGCCAACTTGAAATCGACGGACGAATACCTGCAAAGTATATAAAATTCATCGAAATTGTCAGAAAATTCTATTCCGTTCTATTCGCCGATGAAGTTTTACAACAAAGGTTGCTTATATTAAAAATCACTCTTGATGATCTAACTCAGGCTAACAACCAACTATCGGAAGTTAAGCAAACCCGAGCCGACTATTTACGCGAAAGAAGCGAAACACAAGAAGCCACCGATGCAAAAGACGATGCCTTCGAAACACTCGACGACTGGATGTATGACTTATATATGGTAGCGAGAATTGCCTTCGCCGACAAACCACAGTTACTCGAAGCACTTGGGTTATTTGTGAGAAGTTAGAAAATATAACATAATAATACATTTGTCAAGTGTTTTTTTTTATTTTGAAATTTTCAAATTAATTGTTAAAAATTGATGAATTTGTTTCAGGTTCATTAAATATTAATTTATCTTTAAACTTTGTTATCCGAAAAAATAATTACTACTTTTGCCGACCAAAAAACGAGCATAAATTTATTAAACATGGGGAAAAAGTTAGTTACAATCTTAGCCGGTCGAGCTTCACATAAGTTAGCCGAGGAAATTGCTGATAGTTATGGTATTAGCTTAGGGAAAGTTGTTGTTACTGATTTTTCGGATGGTGAATTCCAACCAAGTTTCGAAGATAATGTCAGAGGAAGAGATGTGTTTATTGTGCAATCGACGTTTGCACCGAGCGACAATATTTTTGAATTACTTCTTATGATTGATGCCGCACGAAGATCATCGGCAAGACAAATTATTGCTGTTATCCCGTATTTTGGCTTTGCACGTCAGGACCGGAAAGATAAACCAAGAGTTTCGATTGGGGCAAAGTTGGTTGCCAATCTATTATCTGCTTCAGGTGTCAACAGAATTATCACTATTGATCTTCATGCCGATCAAATTCAAGGATTCTTCGATATTCCTGTCGATCATGTGTATGGTTCATCCATTTTTATTAATTTTCTAAAAAGACTTAATCTTCCAAACATTACGATGGCATCACCTGATACAGGCGGTGCAAGGAGAGCCGGAGCTTATGCAAAAATCCTTAACACAGATCTCGTTATTTGTTATAAACAAAGATCAAAACCTAATGAGGTTGAAAAAATGTCATTAGTTGGTAATGTAAAAGGAAAAGACATAGTTTTAATTGATGACATTATAGACACTGCCGGTTCAATTACCAAAGCTGCTCAACTTATGATTGACAATGGAGCAACAAGTGTCCGTGCAATTTGTACTCACCCTGTTTTTTCGGGCAAGGCTTACGAACGAATTGAAAACTCTCCAATTACTGAAGTTTTTGTTACCGACACAATTCCTTTGAAAAAAGATTGTGATAAAATCAAAGTGCTTTCGACCGCTGATATTTTTGCCGAAGTTATAAAAAGGGTTGTGAACTATAAATCAATAAGTTCATTATTCAATTTTAAATAATAATTTTAAATTAATTTAATTAACATTATGAAAACAGTATCTATTAGCGGTTCTCTAAGAGAGAGCGTAGGGAAAAAAGATGCAAAAAAGAACCGTAAACTTGGAAAAATTCCATGTGTAACTTACGGTGGAAAAGAACAAATTCATTTTACAGTAGATGAAATTGATTTTTCGAAATTGATTTTTACTCCTGAAGTTTTTATCATTAATATTGAGATAAATGGAAATGAATATACTACAATTCTTCAAGATGTTCAATATCATCCTGTCACCGATAAGGTTTTACACGTTGATTTTCTTGAAGTAATTCCCGGACATCCAATTATTATTGGTATTCCGGTTATACTTGAAGGAAGTTCACAGGGTGTTCTTAAAGGAGGTGAATTTATTCAAAAGCTTAGAAAATTAAAAGTTAAGGCTCTTCCAAGACATCTTCCTGATAACATTGTAATTGATATTTCCGATCTCGACATTGGTGATAATATTCGTATTAAAGATATTAAACAAGAAGATCTTGAGTTTCTTGATATTCAAAATGCGATTGTCGTAGGTGTTATAACTGCACGTGGAATTGAGGAAGAGGAAGAGGAAGCCGAAGGTGAAGGTGAAGGCGAAGAAAAACCTGAAGAAGTTGCTGAAAAAGAATAAGATAAATACTTAAATCTTTTGAATGTATGACATTTAAGGGAAATAAATAATTGTTTTGTGTATCTTCGTATCTGTAAAATATTGAATATCGAATAAGAAACATCGAATAATGAAATATTTAATTGCGGGACTGGGAAACATTGGAGAAAAATATGCCAACACAAGACATAATATTGGTTTTATAGTCTTAGATGCATTTGCTTTGTCGTGCAAAAACACATTTTCTTCGGCACGATATGCTTCAGTTTCAAAGTGTAAATTTAAGGGGCGAATTTTTGTTTTAATAAAACCTACTACTTATATGAATTTAAGTGGTAAAGCAATAAAATACTGGTTAGAAAAAGAAAAAATTCCAATCGAAAATTTTCTTGTCGTTGTGGATGATATCGCTCTGCCTTTAGGAACTTTAAGAATGAAAATGAAAGGTGGAGATGGCAGTCATAATGGATTAATTAGCATAATTGAAAATATTAACACGTTCAATTTCTCGCGATTAAGAATTGGTATAGGTAATGATTTCCCGCAAGGCTATCAGTCGGAATATGTTTTAGGAAAATGGACAAGTTCGGAAGAAAAAATCATGATCCCAAGAATGAAAATTGCTGTCGATATTATTAAAAGTTTTGCAACAATTGGAGTTGAACGAACAATGACATTGTATAATAATAAATAGGATGCTCATAGAAATTAATCTACTTAGAAAACAATGATAGAATTAGAGAACGGGAGAATGAGAAAATGAAAGGTATCAAAATATTTAAGCATTTACGCATTTAATTTTTAATCATTTCCACTTAAATAACAGTAAAAACAAAATTATTAACCCCTAAAAAAAACGAAAATGAAAAAATTATTTTTTGTAATTATCGCTATTGTTTCTTCATGCAGCCTTGCTTTTTCTCAAGATTTTAAAGCAAGTGATATTGAGGGTATTTGGTTGAATGAAGATGAAGATGCTAAAGTTGAAATAACTAAAAAAGGAGATAAGTATTTTGGAAAAATTATTTGGATTAAAGACCCTATTGATGAAGAAACAGGAAAACCAAAAAAAGATAAGCACAATCCTGACGAAAAATTGAGAGACCGACCTTCTTTAGGACTGGAAATTTTAACAAATTTTGAATACGATGGTGATGATGAATGGGACAACGGAAAAATCTATGACCCCAAAAATGGTAAAACTTATAGTTGTTATATGCGAATACTTGACAAGAATAAAATAAAAATCAGAGGATATATTGGCATTTCTTTGATCGGACGAACAACTTATTGGACAAGAACAACAATTTAAACCTTTATTAACTCATTCACTCATTTTCGCATTCTTCCATTAAATCCCTGTCGTATTCAAATTTCCAAGACTAATTGTAATTAGTTTTTGTTGAGATTCATTGTTATCATTTACAAGTTTAATGCAGGCCTGAAGGTGAAGATTGTAGATGTTCAGTTCTGATTCTTTGGAAGTTATTTTCCCGATTTTTAAAATATCGGAATTAATAATTCCATAAATTCTTGAAGGATCGCGGCTGAAAATTTCATCGGGATAATCATTCAGAACAGAAATATCATAATATTTATTAAACTCATAAATATTTACTATATCAGCAATTGTTATTATTTGAAGATTTTCAATTCCTTCCAAATTAATTGTAAACCAAGAGTGTACATTCTGGTCTATCAAACATCTGTTTAGATTGTCTTTGATAAGAATTCTGGCGTTATTAATAATCGCTCTTCCGTAATAATTATTATCAAAACTGTAAATCTTATCATAAGTTATTGCATATCTTGTGCTTAAGCCTCCAATAATTTTTCTGAGTTTTGGAAATAAATGAAACGAATTATATGTTCGCAATACTATAGCGAAATTGCTTGCAAAAAGCAATGAATGTAAAGGTGCATCGAAAATGAAATAACCCCCATCGCCGGCATCAACAAAATAATTTTCAATATTTTCGGCCGAATATTTTTGGAAAACATATCTATGGTTTTTAAGACAAAGTTTTATTGTCATTTTTAGAAATATCTTAAAAATGAAGGGTATTAACGACTGTTCAAATTCACCATATAAACTATATTTATAAATATCAATTCCGAGAACAGATTTTGTGTATATATTTTGATAATCAATATACTTGCATAATTTTTCTTCTAATTCTTTTTCGTCAGGAATTATATTTGTTTTATCAAAAACAACTCTTTGGTCATATTCTTTTAGAATTTCCAGTATTTCGTCCGATGTAATTTTCTTTATTTTTTTTATCATTTTTCATGCTTTAGGTTTACTGACTAAACATTTAATTCAATTAATATAAAAAGTAAAATTAAAACTATTTTTCAAGCATTTCTTTTACAGTTTTTATTATTCCATCAATATCAAAACCACATTCCGAATGAAGTTCGAGTTGCTTGCCTTGCTCAATAAAACGGTCCGGGATTCCAAGACGTTTCACTCTAACTGAATAATTATTATCTGCCATAAATTCCAATGCCGCACTTCCAAGCCCACCGATTATTGTACCATCTTCGATAGTTATTATTTTATCGAATTTTGTGAAAATTTCGTGAAGCAATTGCTCATCAATGGGTTTAAGGAAAATCATGTCATAATGAGCAATACTAATATTTTCATTATTTAATAATTTTGCTGCTTCGATGACATAATTCCCAATATGACCTATAGAAATAATAGCAATATCTTTTCCCTCTCTGACTAAACGTCCTTTACCTACCTCAAGTTTATGAAATGGTTTTCGCCAATTTTTCAACACTCCTTTCCCTTTTGGGTATCGAATCAAGAAAGTACCGGCATTATCTAATTGAGCAGTGAACATCAGGTTACGAAGATATTCTTCGTTGATCGGTGAAGAAACAATAATATTCGGTATTGCCCGAAGGTATGCCAAATCAAAAGCACCATGATGAGTTGCTCCGTCCTCGCCAACCAAACCACCTCGGTCGAGGCAGAAAACCACATTCAAATTTTGCAATGCAACATCATGGATTATCTGGTCATAAGCCCGTTGCATAAATGTTGAATAAATATTACAGAAAGGTATCATTCCCTGAGTTGCCAGTCCGGCCGAAAAAGTTACTGCGTGTTGCTCGGCAATTCCGACATCGAAAGCCCTGTCAGGCATTTTTTTCATCATAATATTTAATGAACAACCTGTTGGCATAGCTGGTGTAATTCCGAGAATTTTAGGGTTTTGTTCAGCCAGTTCAACAATAGTTTCTCCAAAAACAATTTGATATTTTAATGGGAATTTCTTGGTGTTGTGCGAATGAATTATTTTACCTGTATTTTTATCAAAAGTTGCAGGAGCATGGAAATAAGTTTGATTTTCTTCGGCTTTTTTAAAACCTTTTCCTTTTACTGTGATGATGTGAAGAAGTTTTGGCCCGGGAATTCGTTTTAGATCTTTTAAAAACTTAGTAAGTTTAACAACATCATGCCCGTCAATAGGCCCGAAATATCTAAAATTAAATGCCTCAAACAAATTGCTTTTTTTAAGGATGGTTGATTTAATGGCATTTTCAATTTGCTGAACAATCTTTTGTGAGTTTGGCCCGTATTTACTTACCCGGCCTAAAATATTCCAGATTTTATTTTTAATCCGGTTGTAAGTCCTTGACGTTGTGATTTCAGCAAGATATTCTTTTATCGCACCTACATTTTTATCTATTGAAATTCTATTGTCATTTAAAATTACAAGCAAATTACTCTTGGAAACTCCTGCATTATTCAGTCCCTCAAAAGCTATTCCTCCTGTCATAGCACCATCGCCGATAACTGCAATATGCTGGCGATCATTATTGTCTTTAATTTTTGAAGCAACAGCCATTCCGAGAGCTGCAGAAATCGAAGTTGATGAATGACCTGTTCCAAAAGGGTCGTATTCGCTTTCACTTATTTTTGGAAAACCACTGATTCCCTTATAAGTTCTGTTTGTATAAAATATGTCTTTTCTTCCGGTTAAAATTTTGTGGGCATAAGCCTGATGGCCGACATCCCAAATTAATCTGTCGTAAGGTGTGTTGAAAATATAATGAAGAGCAACTGTAAGTTCAACAACGCCAAGGCTTGAACCTAAATGCCCGGGATGCGTAGAAACAATATCAATAATAAACTGCCTTAACTCATCACAAAGTTGAGGTAATTCATTAGTTTGAAGTTTTCTTAAATCAGAAGGTGTTTCAATTTTTGATAATATTTCTTCTTTTTCCCCTGTCATATTCAATAATCCTAAAAACGCAATTTTACAAAATTACATTTTTATATCAATAATTTATAATTTACTTTTGTTTCAAGTGTTCCTCATAAGTCCATACAGCATCCATAAGAATCATTTCATCTAAGGGAATATTTCTTTTTTTTGCTTTTTCTTTACATTTTGATAACCAATCTTTTGAGCTTCGAATAGAGATTTCCACATACTTTATAAAATCGGATTTCTCAAGATCGTTGCGGTCATATTTTTTTTGGAAAAGATATTCTGCATGATCATTTACTATGTTTTTAATTCCAGTGTTTGAGAGTTTTTCTT
>Ga0255398_1073_pt1 | contig 14574 bp, 10 predicted proteins | sample ANMaggSeSYBR01K3_FD_182119 | JGI IMG/M metagenome (GOLD analysis project Ga0255398, IMG submission 182119) | Sediment cell enrichment communities from methane seep in Santa Monica Basin, California, United Staets - ANME aggregate JGI... | ecosystem: Environmental > Aquatic > Marine > Cold seeps >...
CTTTCTCTTTTCGAGAGGTCTTTAAATGAATTGGTAGTAAGCATTTTGTCGATTGACGACATTTTTCGGACAGCTTTACGAATTGTAGCGAAATTAGTTAGCATACCACCTGGCCATCTTTCAGTAACATAAGGCATATTGATACCTTTAACATGTTGGGCTACTATTTCTTTTGCTTGTTTTTTTGTTGCGACAAAAAGTATTCTTTTGCCGGATTTTGCAATTTGTTTTAAAGCTGATGCTGCTTCTTCTATTTTTGCAATTGTTTTGTAAAGGTCGATAATATGAATTCCGTTACGTTCCATGAAAATATAAGGACTCATATTAGGATTCCATTTACGTTTCAGGTGTCCAAAATGTGCACCTGCATCTAAAAGATCATTAAAATTTGTTCTCGCCATTTAATTTAATTTTTTTGTTTACATTCTTAAAAATCACAATTGCCAAGTAGCCCGTAATCAGGAGTCTAAGCAATTTAGATACTAAACTAAAGCAGTTGTTAACGTTTGCTGAATTGGAATTTTTTTCTTGCTTTTTTCTGTCCTGGTTTTTTTCTTTCAACCATTCTCGGATCTCTTCTCATCAATCCTTTTGCTTTAAGCGGGGGACGGTTTTCTTCGTCGATTTTGCATAAAGCCCTTGAAATAGCAAGTCGAAGTGCTTCAGCCTGGCCTGTTATACCTCCACCATCAAGATTTACCTTAATATCGAATTTTCCCATTGTATTTGTAATTTCCATTGGCTGGGTAATTACGTAATGAAGGGTTGGTGTCGAGAAATATTCTTTGTAATCTTTATTGTTTACAATAATATTTCCATTTCCGTCTTTAAGATAAATTCTTGCAACTGCAGTCTTTCTTCTGCCAAGAGCATTAATTACTTCCATATTTTACTTTATTGAATTTATTTTAATTGTTTTTGGTTTTTGCGCTTCGTGCGGGTGTTCTTTGCCTTCATAAACAAACAGATTTCTGAACATTTGGCTTCCGAGTCTGCTTTTTGGAAGCATGCCTGTAATAGCTTTTTCAACAATTGCCGTCGGTTTTTTTTGGAGTAACTCTTTTGGAGTTGTAAATTTTTGTCCTCCCGGATACCCTGAATGACTAACATATTGCTTGTCTGTCCATTTTTTTCCGGTTAACCTGATCTTTTCTGCATTAATTATAATAACATTATCTCCGCAGTCAACATGTGGAGTATATTCAGGTTTACGTTTACCTCTTAACAAAGTAGCAGCAATTGATGCAAGGCGACCCAAAATTTCGTTTTCCGCATCTATCAAAATCCATTGTTTATTAACGGTTTGATCGTTTGCGCTAATTGTTTTATAACTTAAAGTGTTCATCTAAAATTTTCAATTTTATATTCAAAAAATTGTCCTCTTAAAAAGGGGTGCAAAAATAGAATTTAATTTTTTATTTAACAAAATTATTAACAATATTTTGCTAATTTTCTTTATAATGATGATTATTAGTTGTTTTGATACCGATAATCAACAAATAAATTAATGATTTTTTGACTTAAAGAGTATTTTTTACACCCATTTCATTTAAAATAATTTGCAGAATTATAAATTAAATCTTCAAATATCATTATTGAATTGAGCAAGATTAAAAAGATCATTTGATTATCAAGAAAAACAAACATAAAAAAAACTCCTTTTACTTAGGAGTTTTTTTTGTACCCGGGGCGGGACTTGAACCCGCACGGCCGCGATGGCCATTGGATTTTAAGTCCAACGTGTCTACCAATTCCACCACCCGGGCAACATTTCAAATAAAAATCCCGACATTTCGGGATTTTAGAGCGAAAGACGGGATTCGGACCCGCGACCCCGACCTTGGCAAGGTCGTGCTCTACCAGCTGAGCTACTTTCGCGTTTTTTAATTTTCAGGCTGCAAAGATATTATTTTTTTTTATCCACCTAAATTTTTTTTTATTTCTTTAGTAATTTTTTAATCCCATTAAGTTTCATTAGAGCCTCGACAGGTGTTAAAGTATTAATATCAATGTTTAATATGTCATCTTTTATTTGAACTAATAAAGGATCATCAAGTTGAATAAAACTTAATTGATATTTATCGGATTTTAATTTACCAATTTTCTCCTTTTTTGATTGTTTAGATAACTCATTGCTACTATGCGATTTTTCAAGTTTCTCAAGAAGATCATTCGCTCTTTTAATTATGCTCGAAGGCATACCAGCCATTTTTGCAACATGTATCCCAAAACTATGTTCACTACCACCTTTTAATAATTTCCTTAGAAAAATTATTTTATTATTTATTTCTTTAATCGAAATATGATAATTTTTTATTCTTTTCATTGTAGAAGACATCTCATTAAGTTCGTGGTAATGAGTGGCAAAAAGAACTTTTGCTTTAAATAACGGATGTTCGTGAAGAAATTCTGAAATTGCCCAGGCAATTGAAATTCCATCGTAAGTGCTTGTGCCTCGTCCAATTTCATCAAGCAAGATAAGGCTTCGATTCGAAATATTATTTAAAATGCTGGCTGTTTCATTCATTTCAACCATAAAAGTTGATTCGCCTGATGAAATATTATCGGATGCACCAACCCTTGTGAAAATCTTATCAACAATACCAATATCTGCGGATTGTGCAGGCACAAAACATCCAATTTGTGCCATAAGTACGATCAGGGCTGTTTGACGCAAAAGTGCAGATTTCCCCGACATATTCGGCCCCGTAATGATTATAATTTGCTGATCATCATTATCAAGATAAACATTGTTAGGAATATATTCTTCATCAATGGGTAAATGTTCTTCAATTACAGGATGACGGCCTTCCCGAATATCTAAAACAAATGATTCATTAATTTTTGGACGATAATAATTGTTTTTTTTTGAAACAATTGCAAAGGATAAAAGACAATCTAAATGAGCAATTAAAGAAGAATTTAATTGAATCGGTCGAATATAATCAGCTACCGAAAGAATAAGATTATTGAATAATTTGATCTCTAAAGCATGAATTTTTTCTTCGGCACCAAGAATTTTTTGCTCATATTCTTTTAATTCTTCAGTTATATAACGTTCCGAATTTACGAGAGTTTGTTTTCTCATCCATTCGTCAGGGACTTTATCTTTGTGGATATTAGTTACTTCTAAATAATATCCGAAAACATTATTAAAACTAATTTTCAATGATGAAATGCCTGTTTTTTCAATCTCTCGTTGTTGAATTTTAATTAAATAATCTTTCCCCGAAAATGCAATTTTTCTTAAATCATCCAATTCGTCCGAAACACCTTCGGCTATCACATTCCCTTTATTAACCAAAGCCGGTGTATCAGGATTTATTTCTTTTTCAATTCGTTCACGAATCAACTTACAAAAATTTAGTTGCTCTCCAATTTTCTTCAGGGAAGAAATCTCAGCTTTGTTACACAAATTTTTTACATCTTCGATTGCAAATAAAGCTGTTTTAATTTGAACAAGTTCTCTCGGATTTACTCTCCCGACAGCCACCTTCGAAATAAGACGTTCTAAGTCACCTATTTGTTTAAAAAGCTTGGAAAAATCATCAGTTAAATCCTGATTATTAATAAAAAACTCCGTAACATTTAATCTTTCTTCAATTGGTTGTTTTTCTTTTAAAGGTAAAGCAATCCATCTCTTTAACAAGCGTGAACCCATTGGAGAAATTGTTCGATCAACTACATCAAGCAATGTTTTGGCATTTTCGTTTGGTGTATTAAGAAGTTCAAGATTCCTAATTGTAAATTTATCAAGCCAAACATATTTATCTTCTTCTATTCTTGACAATTTACATATATGCTGAGTTCTATTATGCTGAGTTTCGGCAAGATAATGAAGGGCGGCACCGGCAGCAATTATCGCTTTATTAAGACTTTCAACACCAAAACCTTTCAATGAATTTGTTTCAAAATGTTTTAATAAAAGATCATTTGCAAAATCGAATGTAAACACCCAGTCATCAAATGTATTGATATAAAACTTATTACCAAAAAGTTCAGTAAATTTATTTTGCTTGTTTTTTTGAATAATTACTTCACTTGGATTAAAACTTTGTAAAAGTTTATCGATATATTCTATAGTCCCCTGAGTTACAAAAAATTCACCGGTTGAAATATCTAAAAACGAAATGCCGGAGATTTTATCTTCAAGGTGAACACTCGACAAAAAGTTATTTTCTTTTTGTTCGAGAACTTTATCATTATATGAAACTCCGGGTGTAACGAGTTCGGTAACGCCACGTTTAACAATTGTTTTAGTTAGCTTAGGATCTTCTAACTGATCGCAAATTGCAACTCGATGCCCTGCTTTAACAAGTTTCGGTAAATATGTATCAAGAGCATGATATGGAAAACCCGCCAATTCAATATAAGAAGCTGCACCATTTGCTCTTCGCGTTAATACAATTCCCAAAATATTAGAAGTTTTTATTGCATCTTTTCCAAAAGTTTCATAAAAATCCCCAACTCTGAAAAGCAATAAAGCATCAGGATATTTTGCCTTAATTGAATTATACTGCTTCATTAAGGGTGTAATGGTTATTTCTTTCTTTTTAAATGCCAATGCAAATTGAATTTAATATTTTTGAGCAAAGATAAGATATTCCAAAAATATCCTTTACACATTAAATAATCATTCTTACTTTTGCAAAATATTTTTTTATGAAATTGGAAATCCATACGGACATCTTTCAGCTGTTGGAAATTGTAATTTAACCATATAACCATTAATCCATTTAACCATAAACACAGATAAAAAAAATCAGCGAAAATCTGTGTAATCTGCGGGAAAAATTGTAAACAGATGAGAAAATTAAGTAACTCGGAATTAAACAGAATAAGTGTAGAAGAATATAAAGTTGTTGAAAAATTACCCATTGTTGTTGTTTTAGATAATGTTAGAAGTTCAAATAATATAGGTTCGGTTTTCCGAACTGCTGATGCTTTCAGAATTGAATGCATACATTTATGTGGAATTACATCAACACCCCCAAATAAAGATATTCAAAAAACAGCCCTTGGCTCTACAAGTTCAGTAGAGTGGAAATATTTTGATGACACTATAAAATCAATAAAACAATTAAAAAATGAAGGGTATCTAATTTATTCAATTGAGCAGGTTGACGAAAGTTGCAAACTTGACACATTTATTCCTGAAACCGGCAAAAAAATTGCCATTGTATTTGGTAACGAAGTTAAAGGAGTTGGGGATAAAATTATAGAATTATCAGATAACTGTATAGAAATTCCGCAATTCGGAACCAAACATTCATTAAATATCTCTGTGAGTGCAGGTATTGTGATTTGGGATTTTTTCAAGAAATTATATCTTGGGGGGGGTAAAAAACACTATTAATACCTAACCTTCAAACATTTAGAATAATAATAAAAATGTATTTTGTTTATATAATTCTTATTGTTATTTTTGCGTGGTTAATTTTTGAATTAAATATTAAAAAAAATATTAAAAAAATTATATTATTTTTTTTGAAAAATAAAATAATATGTTAATTTTGTAAATGATTTACTAATTTTGAGTTGAGTTAAACTTGATAAAATTGAAAAAACATATTTAATAACCTATAAATTTTTTAGCTATGAAAAACAATCACTTAAACCCAAAAGCATGTTTAATATTCTTATTTGCATTGCTACCGTTTTTATTTTATGGTCAAACGGAAAAAACAGAAAACACAGAAATAAAGAAATCTGAAGTTAAATTTGAACCTTACTGGTTAATAAATGGCAATATTGGTGCTATGCAATACTTTGGGGATGTAGCCGAAAAAGGCGACCCTTTTAGCCAGATGGCTCATGGAACTGCATGGGGATATGGAATAATGTTAGGCCGTCAGTTTAGCCCGGTTTTAGGTTTAAGAGGGCAGTTTCTTGCAGGAAATATTAAAAGCAAGAAAGATAAATACAAAGGTGGTGCACCTGCAAATTTAAGTTTTGAATCAACAGTAATTGAGTTTAATGCACATGGAACCGTAAATTTTAGCAATTGGTTTTTTAAATATAAATCCGATAGATTGTTTTCAATATATGGCTTTTTGGGAATAGGACTTACAAATTTTGAAGGTGAAACTAAACAAAACGGAAAAATAATTCATTCATTTGGACATGGTGCCGGAAATGGTCTTGGTGGCCGTCAGATTGAAGGGGTGATTCCTATTGGTACAGGACTCGAAATTCGATTAAACGATAAGTTTACAGTTAATCTTGAAACTTCCATGCACGGAGTTAGTGATGATGAATTGGATGGAGTAAAAGGCGGTTCAAATTATGATGTTTATGGCTATACATCAGCAGGACTTACATATAAATTTAATTTCACTTCGGGTTTAAATAAAATGTTAAAAGAATATGAAAATGTTACTTTTGAAAGTACCTCAGCTGTTCTTGAAGCAAATGGTGATAAAATTGAAGTAGAAATTAAAGGAAATATTCCGGAAAAATATTTCAACAAAAAAGCTGCAATTTTATTCACACCTGTATTAACTTACGAAGGTGGAGAAACAATACTTGAACCATTTACCCTAAAAGGTGAAGAAGTTATCGGTGACGGAATTGTAATAAATTATGAAGACGGCGGTACATTTACTTATACGGATGTGATTGATTATACACCTGAATTAAACAAATCAGAACTTAGTGTAACTCCAATTGCTTACATTGTAAGTTATACTCTTCATAATAAAGGTCAGGATATAAAAATTAAGGAAAAATTTGTTGAATTAGGCGAGAGAAAATTGGCAGATGGAATTATTTATACTGCAAAAAGAGTTGTTAATGATGGGCATATTCTTTTCTCACCACTTGAATATGAAAAAGTTACTATTGTAGCTAAAAAAGCTGAACTATTTTTTCCTGTAAATAAATATTATTTGAATTGGAACCTGCCACTTAACAAAGTAACTGAATCAAAAAATAAATTAAAAGGAATTACTGATTTCATTAAAAAAGGATGGGAAATTAAAAATATTAAAATTGACGGCTGGGCTTCTCCTGAGGGTGAAGAAACTTACAACGAAAACCTTTCTGAAAATAGAGCAAAAACAGCCACAGATTATATACAGAAAGTAATTAAAAAACTAATTAGAGCAAGAAAATCATTATTAACGATCAAAAACTCAAAGAAAGACATTGATTATATTGTTAATTTTCATGGTCCTGACTGGAAAGGTTTTCTCGTTGATCTACAAAAATCATCTATTTCTGATAAAAAAATAATTCTTAATGTCATAAAATCAGCCTCCCCCGAAAAACGAGAACAGGAAATCAGAAATATGATATTAATTTATCCTGAAATTGAAGAAAATATTTTACCTCCATTAAGACGTGCAAATATTACAGTTGATTGTTTTAAACCAAAGAAAACAGACGAAGAAATAGCAAAACTTTCAACAACTCATCCTGATTCACTAACTGTTAATGAATTATTATTCTCAGCAACATTGACAAACGACGTTAAAGCAAAAATCAGGATTTATAATACTGCTTCCGTTTTATATCCAAAATGTTGGAGAGCTTTAAATGATGCTGCCGCAATAGAAACTAAACTTGGACACCTTGATAAAGCTGAAGTGTATCTTCAAAAAGCTATAAGATTAGCTCCAAATAGTGGAATTGTTGAAAATAATTTTGGTATTATTGCTTGCAAACTTAATGAATATTCAAAAGCTGAAGACCATTTCAATAAAGCTCAAAAATTAGGTAAAAACGAAAACTATAATTTGGGAATTATTATGATCACAAAAGGTGAATATGATGAAGCCATAAAATTATTTGGAAAAACTAAATGCAAATATAATGTTGGCCTTGCTTATCTTTTAAATAAAGATTATGACCAAGCTGAAAAAGCTTTAAAATGTGCTCCAAAAACTGCAGAAACTTTTTATTTATTAGCAATAACAGGTGCAAGGACAGAAAACACTTCTTTGATGTATGAAAATCTTGTAAAAGCTATAAAAATTGATAATGCTTATAAAATTCAAGCAAAAAATGATAGGGAATTTTTGGAATACGAAAATGCTCCTGATTTTCAAAGTTTAATAAATTAATAAATCTAATTTTTTAAATTTTTTAAAAAAGCCCCGAATTTTTTGGGGCTTTTTTTATTATAAAAAGAATATATTTGCGGCAAAAATAATCTAATATTAATAAAAACAATATCACAATGAACAAAAAACCTGACTTTAAAGTATTAACAATTTTTTTATTGATTACAACATTTCTTGTTGGATGTAGCAGTTTAAGCAAAATGGTTAAACATAAAGACCAAATTAAATATGAAGTTACTCCAAAAGTACTGGAAACAAATGGTGGAATAATTGAATTTTCCATAAAAGGAACAATCCCTGAAAATTATTTCAACAAAAAAGCAGCAATTCTATTTACACCTACTCTAACGTATAATGATAATTATGTTTTGCTTAGTCCCATAACTTTGCAGGGTGAAAATGTTGTTGGTGATGGAATTGTAATTAATTCGAAAACCAGAGGTACTTTTTTATATAAAGAATCAATCGAATATACTCCGGAAATGAATGTCTCGGAATTGGTGGTTGATCCGATTGCTTACATTGTAAAAAATAAAGTAAAAATTGATTCAAAAAGAGAAGAAATAAAACAGAAATCTAAATTTGCTGAATTTGGTGAGATCAAAATGGCTGATGGTGTGATTTATACATCTGAAAGGATAATGAATAGCGAAAAGATAATATTAGCAAAAGACGATTACGAAAAAGAAACACTAAAAACAGAATCTGCAATTATCTATTTTGCAGTGAATAGATATAACCTTAACTGGAATCTTGATTTAAACAAAGACAATAATACTAAAGAAGTTTTTGGTGGTTTAGACGATTTTCTCAGAAAAGGCTGGGAAATTAAAGATATTACGATTGATGCTTATGCCTCACCCGAAGGAGAAGAAAGATTTAATGAAGGATTAAGCGAAAATCGTGGAAACGCTGTTTTTAATTTATTCGAAAAACGAGTTAAGAAATTTTCAAAAGAAAAAGATTCAAAAGTTAGTGCAAAACATATTAAAAACGATGTTCCTTTAAAAATAAATGCGCTTGGTGAAGACTGGAACGGGTTCTTACAATCTGTTGCAAGTTCCAATCTAAAAGAAAAACGTACCATTATTAATGTGATTAACTCATCAAATCAAATAAAAAGAGAACAGGAAATCAGGAATATGATAAATATTTATCCTGAAATTGAAGATGAAATTCTTCCTCCTCTTAGGAGAGCAAAAATTATTGTTACATGCTATGAACCAAAACGAACCGATGAAGAAATTTCAAGATTATCAACAACTCATCCTGACTCTTTGAAAATTAACGAACTTTTATATTCAACTACTTTAACTGATAAATTACAAACAAAATTAAGGATTTTAAAATCTTCTATTTCCATTTATCCAAAATGTTGGAGAGCATATAATAATGCAGCCGCAATTGACATTCAACTTGGAAATCTTGATGAAGCTGTCGGATATTTGAACAAAGCAAAAACATTGAAATCAAATAATGGAATAATTGAAAACAATCTCTGTGTAGTTGCCAGCAAAAAAGGGGAATATGCACTTGCAGAAAGTCATTATAATTCTGCAAAAAAATTGGGTGAATCTGAAAATTATAACCTTGGGATTTTGAGTATTACAAAAGGTGATTACGATAAAGCCCTTTCATTATTCAGCAAAGAAAAATGCGATTATAATTTGGCTCTTGCACAATTATTAACCGGAGAAACTGAAAAGGCTGAAAAAACCTTAAAATGTGCTCCGAAATGCGGTGAAACCTATTATCTTATGGCAATTGCCGGAGCTCGCACTCAGAATACCGAAATAATGTATAAATATCTTGCTCAAGCTATTAAAGCTAAACCTGAACTTAAAGAACGAGCAAGAACCGACAGAGAATTTCTTGAATTTGAAAACGTTAATGAGTTTAAAAAAATAGTTGAATAAAAAAATGTTCTCTAAGAAAACTTAGTATTGTTGGAGTGGTTTTTAAGAAAGCGTCAAGAACGAGGCTTGCGAAGTATTTAAAATCAGGCGTTTACTTTTGTGAATAACTGGTTTTAAATACGAGCATAACGAAGTTATTGACGCTTTCTTATAGCCACTAACTAAAGTGCACCATTCTCAATCATAAGCACTATTGTTTCTATTGCCCGGTCTTCTCCTTCAGGATCATATACAACTTTTAAATTATATCCAAAAAGACGCGCAAAGGTTTGCCAAAAAAAAGCCACAAATTTTCCTCTTAATTCTTGTACCAATTTAAAAGAAGATGTTTCGGTTTCTCTGTCAATAAGTTTTATTAGAATTTTGCCTTGTGAAAAAGTTAATTTGCGTAAATCGTTGCCAAACTCAGCTTTAATTTCTTTTTCAGCTTTTTTCATTATTTTTCTTCTTTCCTTATCATTTTTTGCTTCCTCCAATATTTCATTATATTCTTTTAGTTTTATCCCGGCAAGCTTAGCATAAGGATAAACTTTCCTGACATTTCTCATAAGTCGTGTAATCCTTCTTGCTTCTCTTTTCGTTTTAAAAACTTTGAATGAATATACCGTTACTTCGGGGAGAGGTATGATTGGAATTGTGTCGCCATCAACTACTTTCGCATACACTACAATTCTCTTATTTTCCTGAGAAAAATTTGAAAATGGAAATAATACTACTAAAAATAATATGAGAACTAACTTTTTCATTAATACATTGAAACTTATCAACACAAAAATAATGAAAAAGTGTAAGCGTTCACATACTGCTTTAAATTATTATAATAAAAATGGCTAAATGATTTAATGGTTGTCCGATAACAATTTAACCATTCAGCTTTTTATGCAACTTTAAGTTTGGTAATATTAGTTTTTTCAAACTTACTTCTTGCGTAAGAAAGACTAAGTTTAAGACTTTTTACTTTTTTATCAGATGGTAATTCAAACATTGCATCGGTTAAAATAGCCTCCATAATTGATCGTAAACCACGAGCACCAAGTTTGAATTCAATTGATTTGTCAACAATGAACTCAAGAACTTTTTCATCAATTGTAAGAGCAATATTATCCATTTCAAATAGTCTCGTAAATTGTTTGACCAATGCATTTTTTGGTTCGGTTAGTATTCTTAAAAGAGTTTTTCTTTCAAGGGGATGCAAATAAGAAACAACGGGCAAACGACCGACAATTTCCGGAATTAAGCCGAATCTTTTCAAATCGGTTGGAGAAATATATTGCAGCAGATTATCTCTGTCAATTTCTTCTTTTTTCTTATCAAAATTATATCCAATAATATTGGTTTGCAGTCTTGAACCAATGATTTTATCAATCCCATCAAAAGCACCACCCGAAATAAATAAAATATTTTTAGTGTTGATTTGAATCATTTTTTGTTCAGGATGCTTACGTCCGCCCTGTGGAGGAACATTAACGATAGCACCTTCGAGAAGTTTCAATAATGCCTGCTGAACTCCTTCTCCGCTGACATCGCGAGTAATAGAAGGATTGTCGCTTTTTCTTGCTATTTTATCAATTTCATCAATAAAAATTATTCCCTTTTCGGCAGCAGATACATTATAATCGGCAACCTGTAATAATCTTGATAAAATACTTTCGACATCTTCACCAACATACCCGGCTTCGGTTAAAACAGTTGCATCGGCAATACAAAACGGAACTTTCAAAATTTTTGCAATCGTACGGGCAAGAAGTGTTTTTCCAGTTCCGGTTTCACCGACAATAATAATATTTGATTTTTCTATTTCAATATCATCTCTTTTTTGAGGTTGAGTGATCCTTTTAAAATGATTATAAACCGCAACAGAAAGAACCTTCTTAGCTTCTTCTTGGCCAATAACGTATTGATCTAAATGTTCTTTGATTTCGCTGGGTTTAAGTAATTTAATATTAGTAAACTGTTTCCCTCCTTTTGATGCCAATTCTTCGCCCACAATAATTTTCGCTTGCTCAACACAATTATCGCAAATATGAGCATCAAGGCCTGCAATAAGGACTTTAGTATCTTTTTTCTCTCTTCCGCAAAACGAACATTTTTCAGTATTTCGTGGCATAAATTTAAATTTTTTATTGATAAGGGTTGTTAAGCACGTGGACTATTTTCTATTTTTAACAAGGATTTCATCAATCATTCCATATTCTTTGGCTTCTTCGGCTGTCATCCAATAATCTCTATCGGAATCTTTCCAAACTTTTTTATAATTCTGTCCGGTGTGAGTTGAAATTATTTCATATAGTTCCTTTTTCATTTTTTGGATTTCACGGACAGTAATTTCCAATTCGGATGCTTGTCCCTGAGCACCTCCCATAGGCTGATGGATCAATATCCTTGAATGTTTCAAGGCTGTTCGTTTTCCTTTTGTACCGGCACATAATAAAATCGCACCCATTGAGGCTGCCATTCCTGTACAAATAGTCGCAATATCAGGTGTTAGATACTGCATGGTGTCATAAATTCCAAGGCCGGCATAAATTGAGCCACCCGGTGTATTTAGATAAATGTGAATATCCTTTTTCGAATCGGTAGAATCAAGAAAAAGTAATTGTGCTTGAATAATGTTTGCAACATAATCGTCAATAGGAACGCCGAGAAAAATGATCCTATCCATCATTAATCTTGAAAAAACATCCATAGTAACTATGTTCATCTGGCGTTCTTCGATAATTGTAGGCGAAATATAATTATTAAACGCCGATGTATATTTATCAAGCGAAAGACTGTTAATTCCAATATGCTTAGTTGCATATTTAGTGAATTCGTTATTATTCATTTTGTTTGTTTTTATTTCTCGGTAACAAATTTAATAAATTCTTTGTGATCAACCTCTTTTTTATTCAATTTAAGATTAGATTTAAGAAAGTCAAGAATTTTTTTATCAAATAATTCATTATGGATACGTTGAGACTCTTTTTCGTTTTTTAAAATTGTGTTTGTCAATTCATCGAGGTTTTTTTCAGTTTCTTCGGAAGGCATACCGTCCATTGGAGCAAATCTGCGATATATTTCTTTAATATGATCTCGAATTTCCTTGTCCGTAACTTTTAAATCATATTTGCCGACAATTACATTTTCCAATAATTGCCACTTCATTGAATCGTAATAGGTATCATATTCCTGATTGATAGTTTCCTTTGATCTTACTTCTTTCTCATCCCTTTGATTTTCATATAACCACCTTTTCATAAACTCGTCAGGCATGGAAAAATCAGCAATTTCAAGAAGCTTTTTAACAGAATCATTCATTAACTGTTTGTCGCTTTCATTGTTTAATGATTTTTTGGCATCAATTTCAACTTGTTTTCTGAGTTGTTCTTCGTCTTTGATATCCAATTGGGGGTAAACACTTTTATAGAAATTTTCGTCTAATTCTGCAGGAACATTGCGTGAAATATTATCGACTGTAAAACGAAAATCCGATGTATTTTTTTCGGCTTCCTCTTTTTTTATTCCAAGAATAGTTGCGGTTTCAATTGCACTTTTAGTAGCTTTAAATGGATTAAAAACGGCAGTGTCACCTTTCTTTAGTCCGGTCAGCTTTTTTTGAATTGTTTTTAGTTTGATAAGATCAGTCGCAATAGATGCTTTATTTTTTATTCCATCCTCCAATTCATTTCCATCTTCGGCGAGTTCTATTATTTCTCCTTCCAACACATCTCCTATTTCGGATTCTTCCGGGTTTATTGTTTCACCCATGCGTTTTCTGGCTTCGGAAACGTAGTTATCAATCATTTCCTTTTCAACTTTAATATCGTAACAATCAACTTCTATCTTATTATCAATTTCAATTTCAATTTTGGGTGCTAATCCAATATCGAAATAAAATTCAAAATCTGTTTCATCTTCAAAATTTAAAGGAGTATTTTTTTCAATATTCGGCAAAGGTTGTCCTAAAATTTGAATTTTATTTTCCTCAATATATTTTGATATTGATTCGGATATTAGTTTATTGATTTCTTCGGCAATCACAGCTTTACCATACATTTTTTTAATCATACCAAATGGAACCTTACCCGGCCTAAAACCCGGAATTTTAGCCTTTCGCTGATAGTCTTTTAATTCCTTATCTACCTGTTTCTGATAGTCTTCTTTAGTTATTTCGATTTTTACTAAAGCGGTTAATTCTTCTGTATTTTCTTTTGTTATATTCATTAAAATAAAATTTAGGTTCTACTTCAATTTAATGGTAAATTAATATTTTATGGTTCTACTAATAAATTTATTTATAATGATAAAATGATGTAATTCTTAAATATTTCATAACAATTAAATCTTTGTTAACAAATGACTTGAATATTACAATGTTAGGCTTTTTCATTTTATGTATTATTTTTATTCTCGCATTTTAGCATTCAATCATTTAGCATTTGTCTTGTTTCACTAAAATGGTAGTAGAACCAAAATTTATTATTTTTGAGGCTGCAAATATAGTTATAAACTTCCGATCAACTCATCTATTGAATTAATTTTATGATAATTCAAATATTTTTCAATTCCATCAACAATCTTTACCGAAATTTGCGGGTCGATAAAGTTGGCAGTGC
>Ga0255398_1074_pt1 | contig 14507 bp, 13 predicted proteins | sample ANMaggSeSYBR01K3_FD_182119 | JGI IMG/M metagenome (GOLD analysis project Ga0255398, IMG submission 182119) | Sediment cell enrichment communities from methane seep in Santa Monica Basin, California, United Staets - ANME aggregate JGI... | ecosystem: Environmental > Aquatic > Marine > Cold seeps >...
AATTTCGCCGCACAAATAGAAATATCAAGTCACGATACTCCCATACTTCTCGGATATGTAAATCCAGCCACTTATGTTTAGAAGATACGGTTATTACCCATTGTTCAGTTTGTGTTTCTTTTACCATAGTATAATATTCCATGATACTCTTATTTTTGCCAATTTAGACTCAGTAACTTAACAAATTTTTATATTTAACTAGTTTTTTTTTGTCGATCACGACTGTTTTCATGTATCTCGAATTATATTATTCTATTAAATTATGAACGACTTTAGCGGTTGGCATTATATCATGCCGAATTGCTTGATCAAACCATTCGCTCCAGTTTGTATGGACAGCAGTGGTTGGTCACCAGGCACTCAGTCAAAGATATGAGATCTTTTTGTTTGCGGGATGCAGGCGCGGCAGCTCCCACAAATGTAAAAATTCGCTTCATGAACGAATATTTTCTAAACTGTAACCTTTAGTAACCTTTTGTAACGTTTTCTACCCATCCTATCCCCCATCTTTCTCCTTGAGAAAACCTAAAAACCATCCATAGCCAAGAATAAAGACTCTCCCCAATCAGGTATGGAAAGATCGAAACACTCTGTAAACTTTCCACAGTCCAACACCGAAAATAGTGGCCGTTCGGCATTTGTTGGGAAATCTATTGTTTTTGCGGATTGGACTTCTTGTACCTTTTGCTCGCCTGCCCTTGGATCAAATGCAAGCATTTCTTTAGCCCAATCTAAACGGCTGCAATAGCCTCCGCCCGCCAGATGATACAGTCCGCTTTTCTCTGCCAGATAGTCAACCGGATCATTTCTCCCCTGCGCAATCACCTGCGTGGTGGCTTCTGCCAGTGTACGCGCCCAGGTGGGACTGCTGATCTGGTCATCCACAATGCGCAGCACTTTCTTTGTCTTTGCCCATTCAAGTACTTTAGTCACAAAACACGGACGCCGCAGGGAATAGACCCAGCTTGTGCGGAAAATCAGGGTGGTTCCGTCCACATCTTGAACAGCCTTTTCGCCCGCCAGTTTGGTTTCCCCATACACATTGATCGGGTTGGGTTGGTCTTCTTCGGTATAAGGCAAACCTTTGGTGCCGTCAAATACGTAATCGGTCGAGTAATGGATCAGCGCCGCGCCGATCTTTTTTGCTTCCTGCGCTAAGATGCCAGGACCGATGCCGTTAATAGCCATAGCCAGTTCAGGTTCACTTTCGGCTTTATCCACATTGGTATATGCAGTAGCATTGACGATGATGTGGGGTTTTACTTCCTGAACCAGCGAGCGGATGCTGTCCGGGTCTGCCATATTGATCTGTGGATAATCCAGCGCAGTTAGCTCACCCAGCGTCAGCAGGGTGCGGTTGAGTTCCCAGCTAACCTGCCCGGTGTTGCCTAAAAGTAAGATTTTCATTAGGTTAGTTCTTTTTCTCCCGCGCCAATTCGCGCAGGTATTCGCCATAGCCATTGCCCTGATAAATTTTTGCCTGATCAGCCAACTGAGCCCGGCTGATGTAATCCATGCGGAAAGCGATCTCCTCCGGTGAGGAGATCATGATGCCCTGGCGTTCTTCCACCGCTTGGATAAAACTGGATGCCTGCAGGAGCGATTCATGCGTGCCCGCGTCCAGCCAGGCAACACCTCGTCCAAGCACTTGCACCTGTAATTTGCCCATCTCCATGTACGTGCGGTTAAGGTCAGTTATCTCCAATTCACCGCGGGCGGAAGGGCGCTGGGCATTTACCAGTTCGGTCACCTGACAGTCGTAAAAATACAAACCCGGCACAGCATAATTCGATTTTGGTTCGGCAGGTTTCTCTTCCAGACTGATGGCTTTCCCTGTTTCATCAAACTCCACCACCCCATAGCGCTGCGGGTCGCGTACAGGGTAAGCAAAGATTACCGCGCCTTCTGAAAGCTGAGCAGCCGTGCGCAATTGCACCGGAAGCCCGCTGCCAAAAAATATATTATCACCCAAAATTAAGCACACAGGGTCATTTCGGATAAAATCCTTGCCTACCAGAAAGGCGTCCGCCAATCCACGCGGTTCGGCCTGCTCCGCATAGTCGAAGCTCAACCCCCATTGTTCCCCACTGCCCAAAAGTCGCCGATATTGAGGTAAATCCTCAGGGGTACTGATGACCAGGATCTCCCGTATTCCAGCCAACATCAGCATGGAGAGCGGATAATAGACCATCGGTTTATCATACACTGGCAGAAGCTGCTTACTGACCGCCATTGTGATCGGATACAAACGCGTGCCTTTGCCGCCAGCCAAAATAATTCCTTTCATGCTTTCCCTCGCTTTTGGTAATTGTCATCAATCCAATTTTTATAGTCTTGTCTTTTTTGGATGGCTTTCAACCAATCGGAATTCGTAAGATACCAATCGATGGTTTTGCGTAAACCGCTTTCGAGGTTATATTTAGGAGACCAGTTAAGCTCATTATGTATTTTTTCGATGTTCATGGCATAACGCCAGTCGTGGCCGGGCCGATCTTTGACATATTCAATGAGTTGAGCATACGGTTTTACCGGCGAAGGCACGTTTGCTTCGTCGAGCAGCGTACAGATTGTCCTGACAATCTCAATGTTGGTCGGTTGGTTGCCCCCGCCGATGTGGTAACTTTCACCAACCTGCCCATCTTTGAGAATTTCCCAAATAGCTTCACAGTGTTCTTCGACATAGAGCCAATCCCGGATCTGCTGGCCATCACCATAAATTGGCAGTGGTTTGCCATTTAAGGCATTCGTGATCATCAGGGGAATGAGTTTTTCTGGGAATTGATAAGGCCCGTAATTGTTAGAGCAGTTCGAGATGGTCACAGGCAGGCCAAAAGAATGCGCGTAAGAGCGCACCAGATGGTCGCTGCTGGCTTTAGAAGCGGCATAAGGTGAATTGGGCGCGTAAGGGGTCGTTTCCTCGAAAGCGGGGTCGTCCGGCCCCAATTCACCATACACCTCATCGGTTGAGATATGGTGGAAACGCACCTGCCCAGCATTCTGTTGATTTTCCTGTAACCATACTTTGCGAGCGGCATCAAGAAGCGAAAAAGTACCTAAAATATTCGTTTGTATAAATGCGGCTGGGCCTGAAATAGAGCGATCGACATGAGATTCAGCCGCAAAATGTACGATGGTATCAATTTTCTTTTCACGCAAAAGGGATTCGACCAATTCCTGATCGCGTATATCTCCCTGGATAAATTCGTGTTTGTCTGGGTGAGGCAGGTCTTTTAGATTCGCCAGATGGCCTGCGTACGTTAGAAGGTCCAAGTTTGTAATATAGACCCGAGGTGCATAAGTTTGCACATAACGAATAAAATTGGAGCCAATGAAACCCGCGCCACCTGTGACCAATAATTTCTTGTTCATGAGTACACCTCCGCTTTTGAGAAGAAGCAACCCGCAGCATCTTTTTCAGAAAGCAGGGGTTGTTCTCCTTTGGATATGGGCCATTCGATAGCTAAGTCAGGATCATCCCAGCGGATGCAGCGGTCGCCCTTTGGGTCATAATAATCGGTTGTTTTATAAATCACATCGGCTCGACTGCTGAGCGTGTAAAATCCGTGAGCAAAGCCGGGGGGGATCCATAATTGCTCTTTGTTTTTCGCTGAAAGGATTGAACCAACCCACTTTCCAAAATGCGACGATCCGCTGCGAAGGTCCACCGCTACATCAAAGATTTCTCCAATGACTGCCCGAACCAATTTTCCCTGCGCATGGGTGATCTGGTAATGCAGGCCGCGCAGCGTGCCCTTTACGGAAGAGGAGTGATTATCCTGAACGAATTCGAAAGAAATGCCCGCCTGATAATAATGTTCTTTCTGGTAGGACTCCATAAAAAAACCACGATCATCCTGGTAGATATGAGGTTCAACTCGGATGACATCCGGGTGGTTAGTGGGTGTAAATGACATGTTTTTTCAAACTCCCATCTTTGTTTTATATCCCTGTGCAATTTTATCAGATTTTCCTAACACGACAATTTTACCTTTATCGCGCCAAAGAGCTCGTTCACAAAGAGAAACAATGAGTGCTGGCGAGCGGGAAACAAGCACTGTCGTTATGCTGTTCAAAAAAACGTTCTCTCTTCCTGTAAGTTCATGGTTAAACCCGGCGCGATACATCCGTCATCGCGTGACCACACGCCCTTTTATGGGAATTAATACACGAGAGATCACCTTAAGTAGGGTGGATTTCCCCGCGCCATTTCTTCCAATCACACAAATTTTTCGCCGGATACGATTTTTAGATTTATACGATCCAACTCTAGAAATGAACGCTTTTTATTCTTGCCTTGAACAAAATTAATGGCGTACTCCTTGAATGTACGAACCTGTTCATCAGGAAACTGGTAGCGGACTGTCGCATTTTTAATGACAATGTCAAAATTTTCATTGAGATTATTTATTTAGTGTTTAGACATAATATGCAAACTCATCAGATTTTTTCGTAAAAACCAGCCACCCAATAATAAACATAGCGAATGAAATGCCAGTCGCTGTCAATAATAATGATATTGGTGGGAAAACACCTTCATACAAAACTAGACGGAAAAGCTTGATCAAATAATGGAGCAGGTTGATCTTTAAGATCAGGCTGTTCATAATGCCTGCTAGAGTTTCTTCAAGGACGATGACAGGGGAAAGATACATCCATGCGATTAAAACAATAGTATACATCTCTGCAATGTCCGGGAAGAAAACAGAATATGTGGAAAGCAATAAAAAATGATTTTGGGGAAAAAGAGCACAAAAGAGATGCTTTGACATCGGGCTTAACCCGCATCACAAAATCATAGTGAAAATTGTTATATATATTTATTTGAGTCGCCTTTCCTGTTTTCGTGTGCAATTCGTGTGCAAAAGCAGTGGAATCTATGGATTACATGGACTTAATGGATGTTTTTTAGGCCTGTTTTTGGACAAAATATACACTGTGGGCATAAAAATACGTTATGGACACTTCAGCTGATGAATCGGGTGCAAGAGGTCGGATATTCGAATCCTCTCGCCCCGACTGAAAAATCACAAATCACTTAATAAATTCGATTTAAGATAATCGAATCAGCTCTAATCACATGGCGGACATTCAATGGTAATAGTATTGCTGGGTTCTGAATTTCCAGCCGCATTAAAGGCTACCACACGGTATTGGTGAGTTTCACCGCATTGGCAGTGGATATCAAAACTGGTTTCATTGGGCCCGGTTGGATTTTTCAGCCATGCGACTCCAACACGCCTAATTTTGAAACCATCTTCATTTTCAGAATTATCATCCCAGCTAACCTTGGCAGTATTATTCTCATCCCAGCCATCAATTCTCAAGTTGGCCGGTGCCGGCGGGACGCTAATATCACCATCACCCTCAGGTTCTTCCACATCTTCTTCGACTGAACCCTCTTCTGAGGGAACAGTGATCACACAGGTAAGTCCTCCCAACGAGACATCCACAGAGGATCGCACCTCCCAGCGTCCAGAATAATTGCCCGACCCACCGGGTGCTGTCATCTCTATCGAGATATCCAATGTCTCTCCTGCTGGAGTATCCGGGATCTCTTGCTCCATAGTCCCCATCGGCTCGCCGGATTCAAATGCAACCATATAACCAGACCAGTCACACGTACCGCTGTTTTGAATGCGCCATGTTTTAATGAAACTTTCATTTGCATTAACCGTGTATCCATCTGGAATGGATACGTCTTCAATAAACGTCATTCCATCCTCGCAACTGACTGATTCTAAAACCACTGGTTCAGTGGAGACTGGGTCCGCTGGAGCCATATCGGTCTGTGCAACAGTTTGGGTTGGTGAACCTTGCTGGTTTCGTCCGCATGCCAGAATTATTATCAAAATTAATATGCCGACCAATACTTTTGCAAATCTATCTTTATTCTTCATCTCTCCTCCTGATGCTTTCTTGATTGAAATTAGTCATTCACAATATATAACCATATTTCATTATACAGTAGTTATCTTTATAAAATACTATTTCTGATTTCTCTTGGCTGATATATTTTCTTACTTTGCAATGTGATTTATAGCTACGCGCAATCCTGTGGATTTATGAATTGACAATCACTTCTCTTTAGCTAATTTAGTAAGCATTTCCTGCTGCTTGTGACTAGTCACCGGTAACTTCTTTGGTTATTTCCTTATCTTTTTCAGATATGTCAATGTAATCTGGCAGCGGTGTGGATTTATATTTACCATAGACAGCGCGTTCCGCCTTTGCCATCAGGCCTTGATGCAATCCTTTAACGGACGCAATACCAGCATTCAATCGATGGAAAAGTGTATGCGGTTTGGTCCACGGGCAGACCGCCATGCATATACCGCAGTCAGTCCCGTTGACGTGCCAGTAGGAATAACACTTCTTCTCGTCCAGTTTCCATTTCAGCAGCCCATTGTGAATTGTTTTTTCACCAAACGGAATTGCACCGGATGGGCATTCATCCGCACAAATTAAACACTGCTCGCAGAAGGACTGTACCCCAATATCAACCGGTTGATCATGCGCTAATTGCATATCCGTAGTAACGACAGATATGCGCACACCCAGACCATATTCTTTTGTAAGTAAATATCCCGCCCTGGATAATTCCCCTAACCCGCAATCCACTGAGACTGGTACGACAAGAACTTGATAATTGCTGAAATGATGAGCTCTCGCGGAATACCCTAACTGGCGAATATATTCGGCCAGCCGTACTGCTGTCCAGGCACTTTTCTCATATGCCTGAGCAGATGCAAGCAGTGTTGGAAAATGTGGTGCTGACCTCAGCAGGTCTATATCCATGTGAAATCCCATCGCGATCGCGCTCGAATGTTTACTGAGGTCAATTGGTGTTCCCCATTGTTTATATCCCGGCTGATCTCCTCCCGTTGAACCCACATGGCTGTAGATCCATTCCTGCCTTAAGGGTCCCACCCCCATTAAATCCGCACCGTATGTGCGTGCGGTATTTTTAATTTTCTGACGTGCCCGTTCAGGGGTGAATTCTACTTTTGCCTTGGCCGGTTCTCCAGCAACGATCGATTCCGTGCCAAGCATATCAATCAACTTAAACTGCGCACAGAACATGGGCGCGTCCGATGGATTCAGTCCGCCTAATGGTTGTTTTTTACTTAATTTTGTGTGGAACTTTTCCGCATCAGGATGTTGAGAGAAGTATTTTTTATATTGCTCACTATCAACCCCAAAAGAGCGAATCAAGTCCTGCCGGGCAAAAAGCATATCACGCTCATCAAAGCGATCGATGTCACCCTTGATATCAATTTCATACGTAGGTCTCTTAGACACGTAAGAAACCTAGTTTAAGATCATTCTGCAATCCAATGCAAGCGCACCCCGACCATCCTGGAATACACGCAGTGGGTTTATCTCAATCTCACTGATCTGGGGAATGTCGACCGCTAACTGGCTAATCTTAATGATCACGTCTTGGATTGCACTGATATGATATGTTTCCCCTCCCCGCCAGCCATTTAATAATTGGTATGCCTTTGTGCTTTTTATCATCTCGGCTGCATCTTCCGATGTCAGCGGTGCAACCCTGAAAGCCACATCTTCAAACAGCTCAACAAAGACTCCGCCCATCCCAAACATGATCAATGGCCCAAAGCTGGTGTCGCGCTTCATGCCGATGATAATCTCTTTACCCTCGGCAGCCATTTTCTCAACCAGTACTCCGTCAATCACCGCACTCGGGTTGAGCCGTACCATATTATTGATGATGCGCTGATATGCTTCTTTCAGCTCGTTGTCATTTTTAATGTTTACAACCACAGCCTGCGCGTCTGATTTATGCAGTACATCTTTTGAGGCGCCTTTTATCACCACAGGGTAACCAAACGCATCCGCATTAATTAGCGCATCTTCCACATTGTTTACCAATTGGCCTGCAATAAGAGGAATGCCACACGCACTCAGTACATCACGAGTGCGATGCTCCCCCCATAATTTAAGATCAGGATACTTGTTCAATATTGAGAGAACATTTTCCTTTTTAGAACTCTCTTTTTTCCCAGTAACTCTCGCGCTCCTATGTAAATTCTTTTCATGCTTGAGCAGAGCGCCAAACATAACACCTGCCTGAGAGGGATAATCGATCATGGGAATCTTATTTACATGCAGCAGATCGCGAGCTTCCTGTATGCTCGCATAGCCCATCAGACAGGCGATGATCGGTTTGTTGGTGTGCTTGGATGCGTCGATAATTGCCTCCGCAATCTTGACTGGATCCACCAGTGACTGTGGAACAAGTACCGCCAGCGCTATATCGACACCCTCATCCTTCAGTGCCTGTGTGAGAGCATGAGCGTATTCATCTTCCGCTGCACCTCCCAGCATATCCACCGGGTTGGCCACTTGGGCTGAAGGATTTAATTTCTCCTTCAGCATAGTCTGTGTGGTTGTTGATAACTCAGCCAGAGTTATGTTGTTCTCAGAAAAAACGTCTGACGCCAATGCCGCTGGACCGCCTGAATTGGTCACAATGACCGCCCTGTTTCCGCCAGGTGGCTTAAGCCAATCCAGAGCCATAGAACAATTTAACATATCCTGGATCGTACGCACCTCAATCATCCCGCTTTGGGTAAATGCGGCTGTGTATGCGGCATGTGACCCAGCCAGTGAACCCGTGTGCGACGAAACTGCTTTTGCGCCTTCCGCGCTTCTGCCTGCTTTGAGCACAACAATCGGTTTGATCCGTGTCACATTACGCGCAACGCGTATAAATCGCCCGCCATCTACCACCCCTTCTATATAAGCAGAAATAACAGCTGTGTCCTTATCATCAGCCAGATATTCGATCATATCTGTCTCAGACACATCAGCTTCATTTCCCAGACTCAAGAAATGCGAGAATCCAATTCCCAAATGTATGACATGATCCACAATACCACCACAGACAGCACCAGATTGGGAAATGAATCCAATTCCACCCACTGTGGGAATTCCGCGGATAAAGGTAGTGTTCAATCCTGTTTTGAGATTCATCGTTCCTACACAGTTCGGGCCAATCATACGCATGTGATATTTCTTGCAAATCGTGATGAGCTCTTTTTCCAACGCCGCGCCATCTTCGCCTACCTCTTTGAACCCTCCGGAAATAACAGTAACCGCTTTTACCCCTTTTTCCCCACAATTCGTGATCACTCCCGCGATGTATTTCACGGGGAGAATGATTACGGCAAGATCAACCGGCTCTTTTACGTCTAAAATATTCGCGTAACATTTCATACCGAGGATCTCTTTTTCCTTGGGGTTGACGGTAACCACTGTTCCAGTATATCCATACGCTAATAAATTTTTTACAATCCCGTTGCTTAATTTATTTGGGTTTTTCGAGGCGCCGATAACAGCTACGCTTGCAGGTTCAAAAAATGGAGTTAATGATTGTCCCATTTGCATCCTTATTGTTATTTATTTGAATAATCTTTTTGCATTAATCAATAGAAATCCGCCCACTGTTTGAAGAGGGCTTTGGCAGCCGGGGGAGAAGCCAGTCAAGAAAAGCGCCTACACTACGAGTTTGCAAGAGAACTTTGCCAGGACCAGTAAGATCAACAACCAATCCTTCACCCCCGAATATGGTTGATTTTAATCCACCGATAGCGCGCACTTTAAATCCGATATCTTCAGAGAAAGCGACTAAATGCCCGGTATCTACGGTATAAGATTCTCCCCTTTCCAAATCTAATTCATGAATAGCACCGTAACTTGATAAGATAAGGGTACCAGTCCCTGCACAGCGCAGCATGATCAATCCTTCTCCACCAAAAAAGGTCTTTGCTCCTCCCCACTTGGTGTCTGTCGTCACCCCTTCGCTAGAAGCAAGAAATGATCCGGATTGAACAAGGTATGTTTCCCCAGTCATATCAAATGTAAATACATCGCCCGGCAGCGTTGGGGAGAGCATTAATTCTCCACTCCCACCTGATGCCGAGTATGTATTTATAAAAAACGATTCCCCGCCTAGGACAGATCGTGCTAGGGACTTGAATAAACCACCTTTCATTTTAGTTTCCACTTTGATATTGGATGACATACCAACCATAGCCCCGGATTCTACCGATATATTTTCATTGGAATCTAAAGCCACCTTAGCCATTGAATATGATGGGCGATACAAAATCTCGGTTTTCATTTTTCCTCCACAATAAGTTTGTTTTCTAACTAAAATTATATAGGATTTTTCCTAGCCAAAAAGCTTTCTTTATGTTAAACTACTTTTCGGTAAGTTAACCAAAATTGGTTACCTTTCCGCCTTTGAGATCACATCCATGTGTTCTTCAAGGGCATACCCAAGGAAAGGAGGAATCCTTAATGCATAATTACGAATTAGTTATTATTATCCATCCTGATCTGGATGACGAGGCAATTGAACAGTCATTAGATCGCATCAAAGGTTGGATCACAGCTGGTGATGGAAGCATTGACAAGGTCGACAAATGGGGCAAACGCCGCCTTTCATATCAGATCCAAAAGCAAAATGAAGGAATATATTACCTTCTTGATGTTTCAATGCTCCCCACATCAATTGCAGAATTAGAGAGAAACTTAACGATTCTCGAACCCGTAATGCGATACATGATCGTCGCAAAATAATAATCATCGATCGGCCATTTAGCCGATCATCTAAAATTTAGGAGTTAATATGGCAGAAATAACCAATCGAAGTGCCAGCAACGGAAGCTCCGAACAAAAGCCAAAACGGCGGTTTAATACACGTTATGTGCGAAAACCAAGATATTGCCAATTTTGTTCGGATAAAACACTGGTAATAAACTATAAGAATACAACAGTTTTAAGAAAACTTACTACTGAAGAAGGCAAGATCAGGCCGCGGCGCCAAACCGGCACATGCGCAAAACATCAGCGCGCTGTTGCCCGGGAAATTAAACGTGCGAGGCATATAGCCCTGTTGCCATTCACTGGCGGCACATGGGAAGAAAAGATCCGCTAATAACAAATGGAGTAAAAAATGTCTCCACGAAAAAAAGAAGAAACAAAAAGCAATCCACGCATCCGCGCCGTTAAAGAAAAAAAGAAAACCAAACTGATCTTGATCGGTTTTATCATCACTGCAGCGCTGATATTGGGTATGGTCGGATATGCTGTTCTGTATGAGACGGTTCTGAAAGACAATATCCCGGTCGCAATAATTGCGGGTCAGAAAGTTGATAATGAATACTTTGAAGCACGGGTCCGATTAGAGCGCAATAAAAAAATAAATCTTTTTTATCAAATCTACGATCGGTCCCAGTATTTTGCTGATGATCCAAACGCGGCAGATGTTTATCAGCAGCAGCTTCAACAGATCGCGTCTGAACTCAACAGCGTTGAAGTGCTTGGTGAAAAGGTGCTTAATTACGTAATTGACGATGAAATTATTGCAATGCAGGGTGAAGAGATGGGGATTGATGTAAGCAAGAGTGAAATTGATGCGCTGGTGCAAGCATTATTTAACTACTTCCCGGACGGAACCCCAACCCCTCAACCACAACCTACCGCGTGGGCTACACCAACTATGTCCAAAACGCAGGAGGCAATCCTTAGTATGACTGCGACGCCAGGTATTGAAGAAACCGAAACAGAGAAATTTGAAAATGGGGAAGACCAAAGCGGCATCGGTGAAGAAACGATCATTGAACCGACTGCAGAATCTACACCAACAACTACTACTGCTACACAAACGCCCGATCCAACAGCGACGCCCTATACTGAGGAGATGTTCCAGGCAGAATATGATCAACGTCTGATCGACTTGGAACCTATCATCAGTGAAACATACCTGCGTAAATATATCTATTACGATATCATGAAACAGAAAGTGCGTGATACTGTAGCTGCAGACATTCCTTTAGAACAAGAGCAGATCTGGGCGCGCCATATCTTAGTATCGACAACAGATGAAGCAATTACTGTTTTGGAACGCCTTGAAGAGGAGGAATGGAATGCTGTTGCAGCGGATGTTTCGCTCGATACAAGCAACAAAGACAGCGGAGGTGACCTCAGATGGTTCACACGCGGTCAAATGGTTACTGAATTTGAAGAAGCCGCCTTTGATTTAGAGATCGGCCAGGTCAGCGACCCGGTTGAAACACAATTTGGATGGCATATTATTCAACTCATAGATCAGGGTATCCGCCCGCTCAGCCCAGTAGAATTTGAAAATAACCAAAATATATATTTTGAAGAATGGTTTACCGAGATCAAAGATAGTGTTGACATAAAAATAAATGATGTATGGAAAGACATCGTGCCAGATAAGCCCGTTATTTTATTTGATGAAACAGCAGTGAATTAGATATATCGAGGCTGATAAAAAATCAGCCTCGATTTTTTTAATGAACCATTTCCTCCGTCAGCTCATCCAACTTCAAACTGATCACCTGGCTGACAGAATCTTTTCCCATTGTTACCCCATAAAGAATGTCCGCAAGTTGTACTGTGTTTCTGTTGTGGGTGATAACAACAAATTGTGTGGTGTCACTTAATTCTTTTAACAATTCACCAACTCGCACCACATTGGACTCATCCAACATAGCATCAATCTCATCCAGAATACAGAAAGGAGTAGGAGATATTTTCAATAGAGAAAAGATTAAAGCAACTGCTGTCAGACTTCTTTCGCCCCCTGATAATAGCGCTAACTCCTGCTTTCGCCTGCCAGGCAGCGTGGCTTCAATATCAATTCCGCTATCCAGGAGATTTTTCTCATCTTCAATAATCAATTTTGCTTCCCCACCATTGAATAATTGTGCGAATATCTTCTTGAATTCTATTTCCACCTTGTTAAAAGTTCTCAGGAATTCTTTTTTCATAATTCCATCAAGTTCTTCTACAACGGATCGGAGATCCTCCTCCGCTTTCTCTAAATCCTGCAATTGCTCAGACAGGAATTGATACCGAGTATTTACTTCTTCATATTCTTCCTGTGCAATCGGGTTTATTGGGCCTAATCGACGCAACTGTGAACGCTGCTGGCTTATTTGATCAGCAAGATTCTCAGGCAGATCATCTAATTTCGGCAAACTCGCTACTATTCCACTAAAAGGCAGCGGTTTTGGCCCATAAGTAGAACTCGCCTCTTCACTTTCCATTAGAATTCCAAAATCCCCGCTAATTTTCTTCTGAAGCCCTTCAATTTTGTCGCGCAGTTTCTCTACTCTCATTTGCGCTTGCAGTTTATGGCGTTCAGTAACTGCAAATTTTCTTCGAGAATTATCTACTTCCTCTAAGAATTTACTCTGGTTTGTGATCTCGTTCTCAACGATTGCTTCAAGAGTATTAGTATCAGCCGCTAAAGTATTAATTTCCCCGGATATCTCTCCATTAGAATTCTTGATCATGTCTATTTGTTCGCCAATGTTTTCTAACTGATTTCCCAATCCAATTTGATCATTTTTATTTTTATCAGCCGTTTCATTAATAGCAAAAAGAAGATCCTCTTTTTCTTGTATACGCTTTTTGCTATCCCCTACGATCTGACGTGCTACGGCATGTTTTGATGTAAGAGATGTGACTGTGGAGCGCAATTCTTCTACTAAAAGTTCTTCTAGATTGTTATAAAGATTTTCTATTTCTTCCTTTTGTGTTTTAATTATTTTTTCAAGGTCAAGAGTCTTTTTTTCATATTCGGAAATATTTGTTTCCTCGTCTTTAACGCTATTCATTAATTTTTCGAAGCGATCGTTCTCGCTTCCCAATTGTTTTTCCCGTTGATCCCGCTCAATTTCCAATTTATGTATTTCAAGCGATATTCGGTTATTTTCTTTGTCTGCATTATTCCATTTATCTAGAAATTCCTCAAGCGTCTGCTGAATTTCTTTCTTCTTAATCTCGCTTTGATCCAAAGACTCAGAAATTTGTGTAAGCACATTTTTTGATGTATCAATTTCAACAGAAAGCGCCTGTTTCTCTCTTTTCCGCTTAAATGATCGCACTCTTGATTCTTTTCCAGCAGTTATCGTTTGATCTGACGCATATACTTCACCGTCTTTGGTGACTACCCGATACCCCTGAGGTAATTTGGATACTAAATCCGCCGCAGCCTGGCGGTCGTCAACTATCAAAGAACTCGATAAAAGATTATTAATAAACGGCTCAAATCTTTTTCCAGTGGACACCAATTCTGACGCAATCGTATAGTTTCCCTTGATGTTACCTTTCTCTAATTGATAAGTGGTTTTTTTATTGACCACCAAAACAGTCCGAGGAGCTTTTACTGTTTTTATATAATTCAAAACCTTTTCGGTATCCGAATCGGAATTTACAATAATGCCTTCTATCGCTGTTCCCAACACAGCCGAAATCGCTACTTCAAATTCTCTCGGAACATCGAGATAATCCATTAATAGTGAGAATTTCCCGGTAAGTTTGCCTTTATTTACTGCCTCAAAAACACCTTTTGCCCCAGAAGAAAACCCAGCCATCGCTTCTTCCGCTTCAACAATAAGATTAAAATCGGATTTCATTTTTACGAGAAGTTGTTCACTCTCCTG
>Ga0255398_1075_pt1 | contig 14458 bp, 11 predicted proteins | sample ANMaggSeSYBR01K3_FD_182119 | JGI IMG/M metagenome (GOLD analysis project Ga0255398, IMG submission 182119) | Sediment cell enrichment communities from methane seep in Santa Monica Basin, California, United Staets - ANME aggregate JGI... | ecosystem: Environmental > Aquatic > Marine > Cold seeps >...
AAATACGGCAAGGGCTCACAGCGCTGGCTGATGAATTATTACCAGGAACCGGATAAAATCGAAGAGATAAAAGAAATTGCCCATCTCTATGCCGGCATGGGCGTTGAAAGCCTTTTTGCCTGGACTTATCGCGGTGGGCACGGAACTGTGCTTGCAGCGCCGCATGCGCTGGAAATGTGGGATATGTTGGGTGAAGCTTATGGCGAAGTATTAGCAAAAAAGTATAAAATAAAATAGGGGGAAAATGAAAATGGAACATAACGATTCGGGTTACTTAAATCAGGTAATTGACTTATTAAAAAAAGTGGAAAAAGAACAATCGGGAAATATCGATAAAGCCGCTGAATTAATGGCCGGGGCTATTGAAAAAAATCAATTAATCCACGTTTATGGCGGAGGAGGGCATACTACCCTTGTCATGGGTGAAATGTTTTTCCGGGCTGGAGGATTGGCCAATATTAATCCTATTATGGAGCCTGGACTTTCAGTTTTTAACCAGGCGTTGAAATACCTGGAGTTGGAAAGGACCGTGAACTATGGGCGAAGCATAGTAAAATATTTCCGTATCCAAAAGGATGAGGTTTTAATTATTTTCCATAATATCGGAATCAATGCTGCCACGATTGATGCAGCCATGGAAGCAAAAGAGAGCGGGGCAAAACTAATTGCTGTAAGTTCATCCTTCTGGCAAAATGATATACCGGCAGATAGTTTTATCCGCCATCCAAATAAAAAGAATCTTTTTGACTTAGCGGATGTCTGTATTGACGATTACAATCCTGTTGGCGATGCTGTAGTAAATATAGATGGGTTTGATACATCCATCGCCCCGATTTCCAATATTATCGATTTTTACATTGCTCATTACCTTGAGATAGCAACTGTGAAAAAATGTGTGGAAAAAGGTATATCACCGCCGGTGTGGTCAAGTGCCAATGCACCAGGTGGTGATGAAATCAATGCAAAATACGTAGAAGAATACCTGCCCCGTGTTAAATATCTATAATATGGAGGAAGCTCTATCCGGATTATTAAGGAAATATAATATCCAGGAGCCCCGGGATTTCCGGCTGACTCAAACGGGAAGCTCAAACGGACTAAATTTATTGCCTGGATGGGCGTTGATAGATACACCATTCGTGGAAAACCAAATTCCCTTGCTTACATGGCGGTTAAAACGAAAATTTATAGAATTGAAAAAAATAGTGCAAGACTCAATCATTGAAAATGTGCGCATGTTTCGTTTTTGCAGCATGGGAAATAAAGATGAATGGAACTGGTCTTCACTATTGTACCGGGAAATGGACCTGTGTGAGTTCATCGGTGACGGGAAAATCGTCTCCTTGCAGGCAGTTATCAGTGACAGGCAGACAGGCAATGTCATTTTACGGTTGGATAACAACACTCTTTGCAGCGTTGAAATAAGCATTCAGATGCCTTCTGGCTCAGTCTTAACAGAGAGGCATGAGATTATTGCTCAAAGGGGAGTTGCCAGCGATCTTGTTGTAGATACAATGATACCTCAAAATTCAATATATAGCTATACGGAAAAAGGAGAACACCAGTACAGAGATGTCGATATGGAACTGTTTGGTTTCGATGAATTACAGATTGATCAGGTCCGTTCTGCTTTTCAGGTATTGAAACAACGTGAATTGGCACAACAATGGCAAATTCAACATAAACGTTTAGTCAGTTTTATTAACTCAGTTTATATATCTGACAAAGAGCAGAGGAAAATCTTTTTTACCAAATAGAAGAAGAATAGTATGAACCCAATAAAAATTGCCATGTTGTCACTTACTCATGGCCATACACGAAAATATTTTCAAACATTAAAAGAAAATCCCAAATTAGAATGGGTTGCTGTTTATGCAGAAACAGAAAGGATAAAAGATATTTTTTTGAAAGGGAATTATAGTGTTCCATGTTATTTGGATGAACAAGAGATGTATGAACGGCATCCGGATATCGAGGCAGTGGTAATGGCCTCAGCAAATAACAAACACCTTCAGCAATTCAGGGAATGTGCTAAGCGGGGTATTCATGTCCTTAGCATGAAAATACCCTCCTTCGATATGGATGAATATTCAGAGATTGTAGAATTAGTTGAGAAAGCCGGGATTGCTTGTCAAATAGAGCTGGAAATGCACTACAATCCTGTCGTGGAAAGGTTAAAACAAATTGTATCCAATGGCGATTTAGGGAAAATAGGATCTATCAATGCTACAAATATCACTCTTTCTCCTGTATGGGCTTTTCCGTGGCAAGGTGTTCCGGAAGAAAGCTATGGAAAACGGGTTCAACTTTGTCCCGGTGATAAACGTTTCCGTGGCGGATCTTTGTGTGATCATCCGCACGTATTTGATTTAATACGATGGCTCACCAATAGCAAGTTTGATTACGTGTATGCAGAAGCAGGCCCAAATATCAGGCAGGATATTGAAGTTGAAGACACCCTGCTTATCAATGGTAAAATGAAAAACGGGGTCAGCTTCTTATTTGACCCGTCCTGGTCACGCCTGGAAGAACGTCTGGAAATACCTGGTCCCGGATGGGAAATCTATCCCAAACGTATGGAAGTAAATGTCAATATAAGCGGAGAGAAAGGCGTATTGTTTGCAGATTGTTTTGGCCCAAACGTCTACCACAACGGAGTCCCTAATGACCGTTATACTGTTCATTACACCTATTTTGACGAATGGATTGGGCTGATGGATGAGTTTGTGGATTGCATCAGAAACAAAAAAACTCCAAAAATTAATTTGACCTGGCACCGTGAAACAATTGAAGCCATGAATGCGTGCTATGAAAGTATCGCTTTGGGCAAAATCGCATATTTGTAACAAAAAAATCTTACCTGGCAATCACAAAAACATTAAAATGACCAACAGAAGAAACTTTGTAAAACAAATCTCAGCGGCCGGAATATTGTCAAGTATGCCATATAATCTGTTTTCACAACGAAATAAACCTGGTGATAAAATATGGGCATGTCTTCTTCATTTGAGTTTTAATATGTGGGAAGAATACATCTCACCACACCGGCCATTCCGGGGATATCGACCAGACCTGGAACTAAGTGAATCATTGTGGAACGATGCTATTGCCAAAATGGCTGACGAGGGGATGAATATGGTGGTGATTGACCTTGGCGATGCAGTTAAATATGAAAGCCACCCTGAGATTGCAGTTAACAATGCATGGACCACAACACGGCTTCGAAGCGAATTGGAAAAACTCCGTAAAATGGGCCTGGAACCAATACCAAAATTAAATTTTTCGGCAGGGCATGATACCTGGTTGGGCGAATATTCCCGGATGGTTTCAACAGAGAAATACTATTCCGTTTGTAGAGAACTCATTGAAGAAGTGGTTGATATTTTTGATAAACCACGATTTTTTCATTTGGGTTATGATGAAGAGACAGCATCCCATCAGAGTCACTACAATTATGTTGTGGTCCGACAAAATGATTGCTGGTGGAATGATTTCTATTTTTTCATCGAAGAGGTTCAGAAGAATGGCTCACGCCCATGGATCTGGTCCGATTATATGTGGCATCACCCTGATTTATTTTTTAAGAAGATGCCGAAATCAGTTCTTCAGAGTAATTGGTATTATGGCGAAACCTTTGATATAACGGATACATATGTTAAAGCTTATCTCGACCTGGAAGCTCATGGGTATGACCAAATCCCTACAGGTAGTTTTCATGATAAAAATGAAAAAAGTATAGGCAATACGGTTCAATTCTGCGAAAAACACGTTGAAGACTCCCGGTTGCTTGGTTTTTTACAATCGTTTTGGAAACCTACAATAGAGGAACACAGAGAACGGATTCTAAAAGGTATTGAATTGGCAGGTAATTCAAAAGCATGGTTTGAATGGCTTTAGAAAATATTGATTGGATAATTATCATTGCTTTTTTGTTTGTTTTAACAGTAATTGGATTAATAACCAGTAAAAAGGGTGGTAAAGATTCGGCAAGTTTTTTTCTTTCCGGAAGGAATATGCCATGGTGGCTTCTGGGGATTTCAATGGTCGCGACTACTTTTTCTCTCGGTACACCGAATCTTGTTACAGACATGGTTCGATCAGGTGGTGTAGCTCGAAACTGGTTATGGTGGTCTTTCCTCTTAACAGGGATGTTATCAGTATTTATTTATGCTAAGCTTTGGAGTCGTTCGAAGTTAATGACAGACCTTGAATTTTACGAAGTAAGATATAGCGGAAAAATGGCGGCAATTTTACGGGGGTTCAGGGCAGTCTATTTAGGGTTCTTTTATAATGTTTTGGTACTTGCCAGCGCTTCTCTGGCTTTTATAAAAATCACTACTATTATGCTGGGTATAAATCCTATAATCCCGTTAATAATAGTTTCATTTCTTGTTCTGTTTTATAGTACAATTGGCGGTTTAAAGTCAATTTTATGGACTGATTTTTTTCAGTTTATACTTGCCACTTTTGGAGCTGTCCTCACAGCTTATCTTGTTATTAACTCACCTGAGATTGGGGGAATGTCGAATTTTATCCAGCATGAGGTAATACATGAGAAAATCAACTTTTTACCAGATTTTTCTGATACACGAATGGTTTTAATAATTTTTGTAATCCCTTTAACAATACAATGGTGGGCTGCATGGTATCCTGGCTCTGAACCAGGTGGTGGTGGGTATATTGCACAAAGAATGCTGTCAGCTAAATCAGAAAAACATGCTGTAGGCGCCACACTGCTATTTAATTTCTTCCATTATGCCATAAGACCCTGGCCATGGCTTCTTGTTGGATTAGCTTCATTGATTATATTTCCGGATCTGCAATCAATGGCTGATAAATTTCAAAATGTGCCAACCCAGTTTATTCAAAATGACATCGCATATCCGGCAATGCTCAGAGAATTCCTGCCAACTGGTATTTTAGGATTGGTTTTCGCATCATTGATCGCGGCCTATATGTCAACAATTTCAACTCATATCAATTGGGGGGCCTCTTACCTTGTTAATGATTTTTATGTCAGATTTATTAATTCGAAAGCTTCAGAAAAAAGGAAAGTGGCGGTGGGAAGGCTATGGACAATTAGTTTATTGTTCTTCTCCGTTATTTTAGCCCTCTATTTAGAGAATGCTTTACAAGTATTTCAATACTTGTTAATGATCGGAGCCGGCACAGGTTTGATATACATTTTAAGATGGTTTTGGTGGAGGATTAATGCATGGTCAGAAATATCGGCAATGGCAGGTGCTGGTATATTTTCGGCAATCTTAATTGTAGTTGAGCAGGTATATTTAATCCAATTGAGCCAGGACAATATCTCAATATTTGGAATTGAAATGGAGCATGCTTTATGGGATACATTAAAATTTGTTCTTGTTGTATTACTCACAACAATTGTTTGGTTGATTGTTACATTAAACACAAAACCATGTGATGAAAAAATATTAATAAACTTTTATCAAAAAGTCAGGCCGGGAGGCCCTGGTTGGAAGAAAGTAATGGAAAATGCTGTAAGGAAGGGTGTTGTACGAGAAAAAGATGTTTACGCCGATTGGGATGTTCCTATCGGTTTACTTTGTATGAGTTTAGGTTGTATCGCAATCTACAGTATTCTTTTTTCAATGGGATATTTAATATATGGCGAATTATCTATGTCTGCTATTCTTTTAATCATTGCCATTATCTCTTCTGCTCTTCTATTTAAGTTTTGGGGTAGATTATTTCATTAAATCATTTCTTTTAGTCTTTTATAATAACTATTGCTTTGCTTTTGGGAAGGTTGCAAAGTATCTAAGCTATTATCGTTAATGTGCAGATTATCAAATTTTAATACTAGTTTCATTTAGGTTTAAGAAATCCTTTTCATTCGTCAGGAGAATCTATTTTCTTTATATTTATAATTCTAATAAAACCCGGAATTATGAACAGACGATCCTTTATAGAAAAAACTTCCTTAAGCTCAGTAGCAATGATTTCTACTTTCAATATCCCTTCTTTTACAAAAGAAAAAAAGATAAAAATAGGCTTGATAGGTTGTGGCTGGTATGGCATGGTTATTACAAAAGCAGCCCTTAAAACTGGTGGAGTGGAAATCATTGGCATTTGTGATGTTGACTCTGAACATTTAAAAACTAGTGCGGACGAATTGGAAAAACTTCAGGGTAAAAGGCCAAAAGTTTTTAAAGATTACCAGGATGTAATTTATCAAAAAGGCCTGGAGGCTTTGTTCATTGGAACACCACCACATTGGCATGCCTTACAGTTCATTGCTGCCTGTGAAAAAGGACTCGATATTTATTGTGAAAAACCATTGTCCTACGATGTGAAAGAGGGAATGGCAATGATGAAAGCGGCCGAGAAGGCCGGAAACATTGTCCAAATCGGATTTCAAAGACGACAGAGCGAAGCTTTTAAACAGACCAAGGAGCTTATTGCAAATGGAAAAGCAGGCAAAATTCATCAAATTGGCGCCCAGATACATTATAATCCCAATATAGGAGATACAAGCATTCAATCACCACCAGCTTCTTTGGACTGGGAAGCATGGTGCGGCCCTGCACCAAAACTTAACTATAGGCCAAGTATTGGTCATAAAGCCTGGCGATTGGAAAAGGAATATGGAAATGGACATTTGGTTGATTGGGGGATACATCACATTGATATTATTCGTAAAATCATGGATTTCGGAATGCCTTCGGCCATCCAGACGAATGGAGGGATTTCTAAATTAAAAAATCAAATAACGACCCCGGACACCTTGAATTCGACAATGTTTTTTAAAGACGCACCTGTGGTATGGCAACACAGATTGTGGGGTACTGGTGATTTGAACAGAGCATATAATAATGGGATTTTCTTCTATGGAGAAAAGGCAACAGTTTTTGCGGCAAATAGCAAAATGGTAGTTATGCCAGCAGGAAAGGACCAAAAGCAGGAGGTCCTGGACATCCCTACAGAAGGTATGCAGGAAAATCATGTGGCCGATTTTGTACATGCGGTCAAGAATAAAAACAAAACCCTGGTCAGCTGCACAATTCAAGATGCGTTTCAGTCAACTGCTACAGTTCAGTTGGCGATGATTTCTTACTATAGTGGATCTGAAGTAAAATGGGATATTGAAAAAAGAGAGATTATTGATAATGCTGAAGCTTCGAAATTACTTGCCAGAGCCTATCGGGGGAAATACGAGAGACCTAATTAAAATCATTGTGGATAACATACCAACAAAGACATATTTATCTATAAAAAACTTAAATACTATTCCTCTCTTTTTTATTTTGTTTTTCATCCAGAATGTATCAACCGCTCAAAATACCGGGATGCTTTTGCAAAGTCAGGAACCTGTCACCTTCGAAAAGGTTTATCTTCATACAGACCGGGATTTCTATTTTCTTGGTGATACAATCTGGTATAAAGCATATTTACTCGATGGGCAAAGCTTATCCCGTGTTGCAGATACCCAGAACCTTTATATCGACTTAATTGATAGCAAGGGAAAAATTACTCAAAATCAAGTGTTGGTTTGTGAAAACGGCGAAGCTTCAGGAAGCATTATGATTCCTGACACCACTGCGACAGGCACACTGAACCTTGTGGCGTTTAAGGCAGTTGATAAGAATGGGAAAGGATTTTCAATAGAAGGAAAGGTGAATCATATGAGGTGAAAATTGATGGTTACCCTGGTTTTGAGTATCGTTTCATGAACATCCGGAATAAAGCTGAAAAATTAGTGCTACTGAAGCAAAATAATGAAGAACTAACACTGGGTGTCATGTCGAACTCCAGAAAGCACTCCAGACAGCATTACTTCATAGCATGTTTTTCCAGAGACATTCTCCTTTTCCATAAGGAAATCATTTTTAACGGTAGTATGAAGGTAAAGGTTGAAACTGATCTGATGCAGGGGGGAATAAACAGGTTTATTCTATTGAACGGATAGCTTGAACCCGTTTCAGAACGTCTTGTATTTTTGGATAATGTAAATGTAAACAATCTGGAAGTAAAGACAACCCAACAGGAGTTTGCTACACGCAGCCTGGTGCAATTGGAAATCTTTGATGACAAAAACACCCCGGATTTAGATTATTCCACTTTATCGGTGGCAGTTGTAGATGAAAATGCGCTGAATGCAAACAGGGGAAGCCAGAATATTTTATCCTATTTATTGCTTGATTCCGAGCTAAGAGGGTTTATTGAGTCACCGGCTGATTATTTTGTTGATGATGACAACATTACGTCACAGGAAAAGCTGAACCTGCTCATGTTAACCCATGGTTGGAGCAGGTATTTAAGGAATTCATTTAAAGAAAATTCGGTGAACATTGAATATCAAAAAACTGCCGGATTCCTGATTAAGGGCAAGGCAGCATTGTCTTTTTTCACAGCCGATGATCTCGCATATTACAGAATTATTGTTGAAGGGGTTACAAACAATGGACATATTTGTTTAGGGTCTGCAAAATTTGCTGTAAACAGGAGAAATGAAAGATTGGAGGATTAACCCAGGTTAATTATTGACCCTCCCCGAATTCATATTTTACAAAATCTTTAAAGCATTCTCTCGGTATATTTTTCTTAGAGTTATTGTATCTAACGCTAATCCATTGAGTGTCCAATGGTAACCATAATCAGGATTGTAAAAATGTTCATCTTCTGTTTCCAAAATACGGAAGGTATTTTTATACATGCCTTTCTTCATTCCCATGTCTGTTCCATACAATAACCTATCCTGGTATTCTTGAAAGAATTTAGCAGCAAACCTGGGAATAGTGCCAATCTCGCCAAATCGGGCTGAAATATCAGCATAAAGGTTAGGGTATTTATCAAACAACCCTCCCAGCTTATTCAGATCATACGAACAATTTCCCAAATGGCAGGTAACAAAAGTTGTTTCAGGATGGTGTTTAACAGCCCGTTCCAAAATATCGATCATTTCTGCATGTCCGACAACTTCCTGATTATCCAGCCTCCACTTTAAGGCGTTCATCATTCCATCATTTGTAGAATCCATTTTTTCATACATCCAGATGGGGTCTGCTACGTGGATACTCACCGGCATACCCAGTTCCCCGCATTTAGCCAATAGTGGGGCAAGCCTTTCATCATCAAAGTGCATTCCCCAGGCTTTAGCTTTCCTACTGAAAAACATCCCTTTCCCTTTGTCGCCAAGCTCTCCAACCCCTTTGGCACCTGCTTTGAAACAACGCTCCAGTTCTTTAACAGCATCGGGGCCATATCCGGGTTTATCGTAATTGGTATAATCAAAACCGCACCATAAATCAAACCGTCCAGGGTATTTTGCAAATTCATTATAAAGCGAGTCAAATTCCTCACCTACCGCCTGTGTTAATACGATTGTTTTTTCAACCCCAATTTCATCCATGGTTTTTACCCAATTGGTGATCTCTTCTCCTGATTGAGCATACACATGCGAATGTGCATCAATTATGGGGTACATTGCCTCTGCAACTTCGGTTTTAGGAATATTATATAATGATATTGGCTTGAAATCCTTTAACAGGATATTATCAATGTTTTGATTTCCCTCCTGTTTTACATTACATGAATTAAACGTAGATACCAATATCAGGAGGGGAAGGATTAAATTTTTTCTTATTCGTTTCATAGGTCATTTTTTAACTATTTACTAATAAAATAAGTATTGCATCAGACCATTCAGCCGGTGGAGTAACATCGATACCCTCATTCGATAAAGTCATTTGAAATTTGTCTGAATAATTTCCGGATGCCGGATTATACCATTGAGCCAAAATCTTTTCTGTTTCACCAAAATACTTTGACAAATCAAGTTTTGAATGACTGTTATCAGGATAATATATGAAACATTCGTCAGTTGACAGAGAAAGTACTGTAACCTTTTGTAATTCTCCTTCTCCCCGGTTTGATTGAATCATATCATGAATGGGTATCCAGTCAGGCCAGTGGTGGTTAAGACAAAACGATTTCACAAATTTCATGGAGTTTGCACCTTCCATGTCCAGTAATTTTTTCCAACCTTTATACGGGCTAAATAAAGGTCCGTTTCCTTCCCTGTCACGAAAAGCTCCATAAGTAAATCCTGCAGCACCGCCAAAGAAACTGTGATATGCCTGTCTTCTCATTTGAACTCCACTAGAAAATCCAACGGGTTTGATTTCTCCTTCATAGGCAGGTTCTCCCATAACAGTAGGTTTTACAGGATCAATTAAGGCGTAATCTTGTTGCACTGCTTTAATTACCATGCCCCTGGATTGAAAAGTTTCAATCATGTTAACATCCAACCAGGGGTCATTGTGAAACCATTCAGAAGAGTTTATTAATGGCTGACCATCCGGATGATAAGTCATAAGCGCATAGTCCCATAATGGAGATTCTTCACTCCACTTAACCAATTCCCCGGTTATACCGGTAATGATCCCTTCGGCCATTGACCGATAGTAGGGTAGAAAATCACCCCCTTGATCAGCCTTCACATCACCGCCCATTACCCAAATAATATTGGAATAAGTCTTGAAGCATTGACCCAGAAATTTACCGTATGAATTCATTTGTGCTATTGAAAATACATTCTGTGAAAAACCAGGATGGGTTGCATTTACATAACGCCTTCCCCATACAGGCAATAATGCAACTATGATATCTCTTTTTTCGGCAGCCTGAATAATGTATTCCACATGATCCCAATAGTCATTTGGGGATTGAGGTGTTCCCCCGTCTATAACTTGTGGCTGGCCTGGGTCAGGCTTTCCTTCTACTTCCATAAAAGCCCTATACCCATATGCATTTGGTGGATTAGTTGAAAAATTTACCGGATCTTCTACTCTCTTTCCCCAAAAAAGACATAGTTGAACCAGGCTGAATCCTTTCTCTTTTCGGTTATCAAGGTAATAATCCACCTCCTCACGTGTTAACCATTCAGACATGCCCCAGGTTGTTCCGCCCAGCCAAAAAAACGGTTTGCCGTTTTCGAATTCAAGGTATCTGCTATCTTCCGATACATTCAATCTCGGTTTTACTGGATTTCTTTGATCATTTGAACTACATCCCATAAGGATGGCAGATAAAAAAAATCCGTAATACAGTGATAATTTAAGTTTGTTCATGACTAAATGATTCTAACCTGCCCTATTCATAAGTTTTTCGTTGTGAGAAATCAAAATACCAAGACAGTATTTTGGCTTCGTAATAGATAAATTTGTGAATAGGGCAGGCTAAATATATTGAAATTTTTTGAAAGCTTAATATCAATATTTAATACAACTGTTTGCCCCCAAAATTAGGAAAATCCTATGGGGAGTAACCTTTTTTTATACTATTTTAGTAGGACACTTAAAAATTAAAAATGAATCTATTTGTAAAAATGAATCTGTCCCTGTTTCTGTTCTTGCTTATTCTAAGCCCTCTCTTTGGACAAGGAACAGTAACTGATCTACGTAGTATGGGGTATGCGATTTTCCCCACACCCCAACAAGTAATTTTGGACGGAGAAAGTATTATCATCGATGGATCCTGGCAGATCTTGCCAGAGAAATCTATTTCAAAAAAAATAACGGATGAACTTATTAAAAGGGCTCAGGAATTGCATGGTTTAAAATTTTCAGGCACTGGTACAGGCCAGATAGAATTGAAGATTGCAAAAGCCGCTGTTGCTGGTATTTCTGATCCTGAATGTTCCGGACAGGCGTACAGAATAACCATCAGGCAGGGCAGGGTCATCATTGAAGCCAATAAGGAAGCAGGCCTTTTCTACGGCATGCAGAGTTTTTTACAACTGTTAAAACCTGTATCAGACGGGAGATTCAAATTACCGGCAGGAACTATTACTGACTGGCCAGATTTGGAACTAAGAGTTATCCATTGGGATACCAAACACCACAGAGACAAAATGGAGACCCTTAAAAGATACATTGACTGGTCGGCCTATTTTAAAATAAATACCATCGCTTTCGAAATAGAAGATAAATACGAATACCCGACGCACCCGGTAATTGGTGGTCCAAATGCTTTTTCCAAGAATGAAATGAATGAATTGACCAGTTATGCGCTGGACAGATTTATTCAATTAGTCCCCAATGTACAAGCCCCTGCTCACATGGGGTTTGTTTTAAAGCATAAGGAATTCGAACACCTTCGAGCCGAGAAAGAAAGCAACTACCAGGCTTGCATGTGCAATGAAGAGGCAATGGAACTAATTTTCGATATGTATCAGGACATGATAGATGCAACTCCCGGAGTGGATTATTTTTTTGTTTCTACGGACGAAATGTATTACGCAGGCATATGCGATCAATGTAAAGAGGAGTATAATGATGAAAGCCGCAGCCAAATCTGGGTAGACTATCTCAACAGGGTAAATCAATGGATGAATAAACGGGGCAGAAGGGTATTGGCATGGGTGGAATTTCCACTCTTACCAAAGGATATTTCTCAAGTGCCAAATGATGTTATAGACGGTATTATGAATTCGAACAGAACCCACGAATGGATAGATAATGAAAACAAAGCCGGCATTGAACAACTCTCTTATAACTCAATACAGGGATCAGAGTTGCTTTTTCCAAATTACTTTTCAACAACCTACAGGGACCGCCAGATAGATGGCAGGCTTAGTGACACCTATGGTGCCGTGTTAAATTTGGAATCCAGGGGAGCTAATCTTATTGGCACATTTGCTGCTGCCTGGGATGATGCCGGCCTGCACAACGAAACGTTCTGGTTGGGTTGGGCAACAGTTACTCAGTATGGCTGGACTAAAAGCACCCCGGTGCTTCAACAAAGCATTGCCGACTTCATGGATGTTTTCTATGGATTTGATAGTCCGGATATGGTAGAAACATATGTGTTGCTGGAAGAGGGGGCCAGGTTTTATGAAGCATTGTGGGACAGGGTACCATCAAAAGAACGCGGAAAAGGTTACGGAAGTTCTTTCGGAAAAGGTATCGGAGGTGATATAAGCGATCTGCTTATACAGATGCCTTCAAACCCATCAGTAAATGATTTGAATCTGGCACCATCTTTTCGCTACAAGTATGAACAAAAGATTGAAGAAGCTTCCTTATTGCTTAAAAAGAATGATCTGCTTATCTCTCAACTTATGCGAAATATTACCAGGGTGAAATACAATAGTTATAACCTGGAAGTATTTCTGGCTATCGCCTTTTTAGAACGTTATACCATGGAAACTGTGCTCAATTTAGCTAAAGTCGAAGATTATCTGGTGGCAGCTTCAAAAACTTATAACGACCCTGCAAAAGTGGTTAGCCTATTGACAGATGCTTATAAGTTATCGGGGAAAATAGTAAAAGATCAGAATAAAATGTGGTCAGATTTCACAGCTACCTGGTACAAAAGCAGACTTATGAAGAATGAAAGTGCTGGAGGCAAAGAATTCTACCATGTTTTTGATGATGTGAAAGATCATTTTGCAGACAGGCGAAAGGGATTGGACTATATGCTGGCCCCATTTGAAAGAATGAAAATTGAGGAATGGAGAGGGCAGTTGAAGAGTGTTATTAACGACTTTGCCAGACTCCACAACATTCCTGTCAAAGGTCTGGAAGCAACGCGACTGGAAGATTGAACGAAATTTTCTATCATATGATTACCCGGATAATTATTACCTGTACATTATCTCTGTTTGTCTTAATGCCAACACAGGCGCAAGATGATGTTGCCCTTTTCAAATACTGGCAATATTATTCAGATATTGAAAACTCCCTGTACAAATATTTTTGTTCTGTGGCTTTTGAACAACTGGAATCAAGAAAGAGAGATATCAGTAAGTTGAAAACGAAAACGGACTGGTTGGAAAGACAATCCATGGTCCGAAAAAAATTATCTGAGATTGTCGGCCCTTTTCCTGACAAAACACCTCTAAATATTCGTATCACAGGAGTGATTCAAAAGGAAGGTTATCGTGTAGAAAAAATAATTTACGAGTCAAGGCCGGGCTATTTTGTCACTTCTGCACTGTTTATTCCGGACAATTTAACCACAAAAGCTCCGGCAATTTTGAATCCGATAGGACATAGTCCATTGAGCTTTCGAAGGGATGTTTATCAGCACACGATCATCAACCTGGTGCAAAAGGGATTTATCGTCTTTGCTTACGACCCAATCGGACAGGGAGAACGTTTGCAATACTACGACAAGGAATCAGGGAAATCCATATTTCCAACCAATCATGAGCACTCTTTCCCTGGCGCACAATGTTTTATATCGGGATATTCACCGGCAAAATATTTTATATGGGATGGTATCCGGGGTCTGGATGTGTTATTGTCAAGGCCGGAGGTGGATGCGGAAAGAATAGGATTGACAGGAATTTCAGGCGGGGGTAATCTTACGGCTTTTATTTCAGTTTTTGACGACCGGATTCTTGCTGCTGCTCCCGAATGTTGGATAACCAATTACAACTACCTCTTTAAAAGTGAAGGCCCGCAAGACGCAGAGCAAAATCTCG
>Ga0255398_1076_pt1 | contig 14433 bp, 13 predicted proteins | sample ANMaggSeSYBR01K3_FD_182119 | JGI IMG/M metagenome (GOLD analysis project Ga0255398, IMG submission 182119) | Sediment cell enrichment communities from methane seep in Santa Monica Basin, California, United Staets - ANME aggregate JGI... | ecosystem: Environmental > Aquatic > Marine > Cold seeps >...
GATATGCAGGGCATTAGCATAAAAGTCTGGAGAGTAATTAATTACTAGGCATAACTCAGCCTGGAATAGGAATTTGAAGAGTTTTTCTCGGCTTTAGATAATGGAGTGATTCAAGGTCTTTTCAATGAGAAATAATGCAACCATCCACGATATTCGATCAGGAGAAAATATGTATTCAGAATTTTACCGTTCATTATATAGAATACGCCGAGTTGAGGAGGAAATGGCCAGGATATATCCATCTGACAAAATTCGTAGCCCAATGCATTTATCAATCGGGCAGGAAGCTGTAGCAGTTGGCGTATGCGAAGCTCTACATCGAGATGATGTTGTCTTTGGTACTTACCGAGGACACGCGACCTATCTTGCAAAGGGTGGCGATCTAAAGAAAATGATTGCAGAGTTATATGGAAAAATTGATGGTTGTTCGAAGGGCAAAGGGGGGTCAATGCATCTGGTAGATGTCGAACGTGGTGTGATGGGAACATCGGCTATTGTTGGAACAACAATAGCTAATTCAGTTGGATATGCATATGCAATGAAGTACCGACAAAAGAAAATTATTACGGCAAGCTTCTTTGGTGATGGCGCAGTTGATGAAGGCGTTTTTTATGAAAGCCTAAATTTCGCGGCACTCAAGAATCTCCCGATTATTTTTATCTGCGAAAACAACTCTTATGCAATCCACTCTCACCAATTAACCCGCCAGCATACAGATAACATTGTGCAACGGGCCATTAGTTGCGGGGTTAGAGCTGAAAAGATTAAAGATAACAATATTTTCCAGATCTATGAAGGCGTCAAGGATGCCGCTGAAAAAATTCGACAAGAAAGTTCTGGTCCGGTTTTGTTTGAATGCATGACTTATCGTTGGCGTGAACATGTTGGACCAAATGAAGATTATGGACTTGGTTACAGGTCACGGGAGGAAGCTCAAAAATGGATTGATATGGATCAGTTAACAATCGTGGCTGATAAGATACCAGAAAAAGAACGATTACTGATTGAAAAAGAGGTAAACAAAGAAATTCAGCAGGCAATAGAATTTGCCGAAGAAAGCCTGTTTCCTGATAAAAAAGAGTTACTTACCGATATTTTTAAGGAGAACTAAATGAAACGAGTTATTTCTTATATCGAAGCTGTCCGCGAAGCAACTGATCAGGAAATGGAAATCGATCCGAATGTTATTGTAATGGGTCAAGGCGTTGATGATCCTAAAGCAATATTAGGTACTACTCTTGGTCTGGTGCAGAAATATGGCCCTGAACGTGTATTTGATACTCCTTTAGCAGAAGACGCAATGGAAGGGGTAGCTATTGGCATGGCGTTGGCAGGATTGCGTCCAATACATACTCACATTCGAATGGATTTTTTGATGTTAGCCATGAACCAGATTGTAAATGTGGCCGCAAAAACCCATTATATGTATGGAGGTCAAGAAACTGTACCCATGGTCATACGCTCAATTATTGGGAAAAGCTGGGGACAAGGCGCACAACATTCACAGGCTTTATATTCCTATTTCATGCATGTGCCAGGATTGAAAGTTGTAACACCAACAACACCCTATGATGCAAAAGGTTGTTTAATTACAGCAATCCGTGATAATAATCCCGTTATTTATATTGAGCATCGCTTATTGCATTTTCAAAAAGGAGTTGTTCCATTAGATTCATATACTGTCGAACCTGGAAAAGCGCGAGTGGCGATAATTGGTTCAGATATTACAATAGTTGGGGTTTCATACATGCAGGTAGAGGCTTCACGTGCTCAAGTGTATCTTCAAGAAAAAGGTATTTCTGCTGAGATAATTGATCCAATCTGGTTAAACCCACTCGATATTCAAACAATCGTAGATTCAGTTAACAAAACCGGCAGATTACTAGTGGTAGATAATGATTGGATGAATTGTGGGGCAAGTGCAGAAATCATAACTCAAGTTGTTGAACATCTTCAAGGGCAAATGATCCAAGTACATCGTATGGGTTTTGCTCCGACAACTTGTCCACCAACACCAACTTTAGAAGATGAGTTCTACCCGAATGGGCAGTCAATTGCAGCCACGGCGTATACAATGGTTACCAGAAAACAGGATTGGTTTCCAGATGAACGAATTGATTTAAAATCAATTGAGTTTAAAGGTCCTTTTTAACCGATTGAGAATTGAGGTTATAGAGAACATAATGAACAATGTAATTCTTGATAATGCAGAAAATATTTGTAATAACAACGATTTTTGCGAGTTAAAAGGTAAAACAATTCTTATTACAGGGGCTTCTGGCTTAATTGGTTCAACATTTATTGCCTGTTTATATTATTTGAAAACCATTGGATACCAGATAGATGTCTATGCACATACTTTTTCTGGCTTTACACCTCATATTTCTCCCTTAATAAAGGAAGGTGATTTCAATATATTAAAAACAGATCTAACAGACATTAATATTTATTCTAGATTGCCTGAAGCCGACATGATTATTCATGCTGCAGGATATGCCCAGCCAACACGATTCCTTGGAAACCCGGTTGCTGCTTTACAAATCAATACATCTGCCACCATTGCACTATTAAAAAAACTTAGAAAAGGCGGGAAATTTTTATTTTTAAGTTCCTCCCAAGTATATTGTGGATTGACTAAGGGATTATTTTCGGAGGAAATGATTGGTACTACAACACCTTTTCATTCTCGAGCAGCATATATTGAGGGAAAGCGTAGCGGGGAAGCAATCTGCAATTCGTTTAGGCTTTCCGGTTTGCAAGCAAAGGTTGTTCGTTTAGGCGACATATATGGACCCGGGACGCGTAAACATGATAAACGTGCATTAAATAATTTCATTGAGAAAGCTTTACTGCATAAAAGAATTGATTTATTAGATTCTGGAAATACGGCCAAGACTTATTGTTATATAACCGATGCTGTTGAATTAATGTGGCAGGTCTTATTGCTAGGCAAAGAACCTGTTTATAATATTGGCGGGAGAACAACTTGCTCGATTGCTGAATTAGCAAAAATAATTGGACGCCTAACTGAGACGGATGTTTTCTTTCCCGAAAAAACTAGAGGGATAATTGGGGCTCCTCCTGTGTTACAACAAGATTTAACTCGAATTGATAAAGAGTTTCACAAAGTTAATTATGTTGACATAGAAGATGGGCTTAAAACAACAATTGCTTGGCAGCGCCAATTGTATGGTTGAAAAAGGTAGAAGGGATAAAAGGAATGGATAAAAACGATATAATATTTGTTGGGGGTCATCGAGGCATGGTTGGTTCAGCAATCCTTCGATGTCTGCAAAAAGCAGGATTTAATAACCTGATTCTTCGAACCTCTCATGAATTAGATTTAACAATCCAAGCAGATGTAGATCATTTTTTTCAGACTGAGAAACCCGAATATGTTTTTCTTGCAGCAGCACGCGTGGGAGGCATCTTAGCAAACAGCATATATCGGGCAGAATTTATTTATGACAACCTACAGATTCAAAATAATGTTATTCATTCTGCCTGGAAATATGAGATTAAAAAGTTGCTATTTCTTTCCAGTTCTTGTGTTTATCCCAGAAATTGTCCTCAACCAATGAAGGAAGAATATTTATGGAGTGGGCACCTTGAGCCTACAAATGAGCCATATGCAGTGGCAAAACTTGCTGGAATGTCAATGTGTCGTGCTTATCATGATCAATATGGATCAAATTTTATTTCGATTATTCCGACGAATTTATATGGCCATAATGATAATTATGATCCACAACAATCTCATGTCATGGCATCCTTAATTCAGAAAGCCCACCTTGCCAAGCTCAATGGAGACAAACAATTTATTGTTTGGGGATCTGGTAAACCAAGGAGAGAGCTAATGTATGTCGATGATGCGGCTGAGGCGGCATTATTATTAATGCAGGAATATTCTGAATCAGAACCAATAAACGTTGGGAGCGGGAAAGAATATTCAATAGCGGAACTAGCTGAGAAAGCGAAATCAATTATTGGGTTCAAGGGGGATTTAGTATTTGATTCCACAAAACCCGATGGTGCTCCTCGTAAACTGTTGGATATTTCTGGCATAAAGACTATTGGTTGGAAAAGTTCTACACTTTTGGACCAGGGAATATCTTCTTCTTATGCAGATTATTTATTACATCACTAAACATACCCTACAACACAGGGGAGGATAAAAATTATGGATTGGAAACTCCAAGAAAATGTAATTAGCGCGAGTGATATTGATTTGTTAGTCTCATTTATTCAACAGACTAAAAGATTTACGCAATTCACGAAGGTGAAAGAATTCGAGGATGCGTTCTCGAAATGGCAAGGATGTAAATATTGTGTATATGTGAACTCTGGTAGTTCAGCTAATTTAATTCTGGTAAATGCTTTAAAAGAGTTACGGAAATGGGAAGATGGCGATGAGATTCTTGTGCCAGCAGTTACTTGGCCTACAACAATAACCCCAGTAATTCAGAATGGTTTAACACCGGTTTTTGTAGACATTAACCTGGAAGATTTGTCATTTGATTATGATCAACTTGCCTCGAAAATTACTTCCCGCACAAAAGGAATTTTTGTCGTTCATTTGCTTGGTTTTCCAGCGAATATAAAGCGTCTAAAAGAAATAATTGGAGATAGAAAGATTGATATCTTTGAGGATAGTTGTGAATCTCAAGGTGCGACTGAAGATGGTGTCAAAGTGGGGAACTTGGGAATAGCAGGTACCTTCAGTTTCTATTGGGGTCATCATATGACATCGGTTGAAGGAGGAATGCTGGTTACAAATGATGAAGAGCTTTATAAACTTTTTGTACTTAAACGTTCTCACGGATTGGCCCGTGAACTACCAAAGAAATATCATGATGATATTAAGGCCAGGTTTCCTGATATTGATTTTAATTTTCTTTTCCTGACAGATGGTTTTAATTTTCGTAATACTGAATTCAATGCTGTATTAGGATTGGTGCAATTAAAACACATCGATAAATTTATTAATATTCGTTGTCAAAATTATCGGCGATTTCTAAGAATATGTAAAAATTACTCAAAAGATCTGATTACTATAGAAGCTGAAGGTATTTCTTCTTTCGCCCTGCCATTTATTTTTCATGATATGCAAAAGAAAGGTTTATTTCAAAAAATAATAAGAACGGCAAAAATTGAATCTCGTCCTTTAATTAGCGGAAATTTACTTTTACAACCATTCTTGAGAAAATATTATGATTCGACAGGATATAATAAAGCTGATTTTATTCATACCAATGCTTTTTATATTGGTAATAACCAATTCGTGAACGAAGAAAGATTGAATATCCTAGAAGATATTATGGAAAAGTTTTTTAAATAAACATTATGTCACATAGTTCCATTGATATATCGTGGATTTTACCAATGATATCATTGGTTTATTAAATTTGAAAGGAATTGAATTTTATGGGAGTGTCAATTATAGTTTTTGAAATCAATGAAATAGTTGGGATGCGTTCCATAATGCCGCAAATAAAACCAGAATGGTATGACGAACTTATTATCGTTGATGGTGGGTCGACAGATGGCACTATTGAATATGCACGCGAACATGGATATAATTTATTTGTTCAAAAAGAAAAAGGACTGGGAGCAGCATTTAACGAGGCAATAAAAAAAGTCAGTGGAGATATTGTCATCATATTCGCTCCAGATGGAAGTTTCTTACCCGATAGAATTCCGTTGATGATTGAAAAAATAAATCAGGGGTATGATATTGTAAATGTATCTCGTTATGGTTATGGTGCAAAAAGTTATGATGATACACCAGCGACTGCGTTTGGGAACTGGTTTTTTGTAAAGATGGTTAATCTATTTTTTGGACATCAATTTAAGTTTACTGATTTCTTATATACTTATTTGGCTTTCAAAAGGAACTTGGTTAAAGACCTTAACCATGATTCAAAACTGATGACATGGAATCAAATCCTCATGTTAAAAGCGATCAAAAATGGATATAAAATTATAGAAATTCCAGGTGACGAACATAAGAGAATTGGGGGGAGTGTAAAAGTATCAAAATTACCCGCTGCCTGGATCATATTCTCCACTATCATAAAAGAGCGATTTAGTTGAGAAAAATCACCTATTAATCAGATTCGATTTTAATCGTCAAATAAATTCAAACGATCAAATTGGCCATGGTTTTTACGAATGAGAATTTTCGTCACCCACGTGTTTCAAATTTCTTTAAAAATGTAATATACGGCTTACAGCGTTTGGAGAATCATGTGAGATTCCTAAGACGCGTTAATTTTACCAAAATTAGATACTTCATTGTTTTAAGAATTTGTAAACATCCTCGTAAGAACAAGGATTACAATTCCTCTTATTTTAGGATGTCATCGGAATACTTGCTAATAAAGCCTAATGAATCAATAATCAATGGAATTTCGATAAACATAGTCTGAAATTGATGCAACAAATGATGAGCGTCCACGGGTAGTAGAAGATAGAAGAAAATTGGGTGACTGGGAAGTGGATACGATCATCTACTATTTTATTATTGTTATTTTGCAAAATTGATTGTAATATTATGAATAATCGAATTTTGAAGACAGGCATTTTATTAATCATTTTGCAAGTTAAGTTCAGGAGAAACCCCTATTGATAAACAAAAAACATGTATTCACGAGAGTTTCATGGAAAAACTTGATTATTTCTTCCCTATTATCCACGCCCATCTCGGTAGCGGCCTATTTTTGGTTCATACAACCGACCAACTTCATAAGTAAACGGTATATTGCAGCAGCTATACTCCTTTGGATTGTTTTAGCAGTTGGAATCTTTTGTTTGCTGCGGCATTTCAAGCATAAAATCGACTCGATAGGTCAGCGGATCTTCTATATAACCATACTCTTGTGCCTCATAATAGCTTCTTTAATTGGGATCTTTGCAGTTGGAATAGAAAACACACCATATAACCTGTTCTTCCTTCCTAAACACAGCCTGGTAATTGAAAACGCCAACGAGAATGAAAATGAGGTAATAGAGCTGATTTACTTTGATTCAGGTTTGGAGGATGAAAGTTTATCAAAGTTTATTATTGATGGAAACTGGGAGCGCACAGAGAACTCCTTGACTGCTCAGGGAACACAAAAGGGTTCTTTGGTTTTTGAAGGTTGGCTGGTAGAAAATCCAGCGCTTAGTTTTCAGGAACATCCTAATGGCGGGCAAGTGAACATTTATTGGGATGGACAATTAGAACAAGTTCGCCTTTCTTCTTACGAATCCAACAAAAGGCATGTTACGAATACTAATACGATTGAAATTCCGATATTCAACCAACTCCCGATATTAATCGCAGGGATTTTATCTATTACAATCTTCCTGTTTCCTTTGATGCTGGAGCTTGTAAAAATCGCAAATGTCCAAAGTAAAGAATCAATTAGCAGGGAAATAGTCTCTCACTTTCGGCTGCTGTCAATCAAGAAAAAGGATGTTCTTTCATATCTCTCGTCACCCTATCGAATCATATTAATAATTATTTTCACTATTTTATTTTTACCTCACGTATTTGTTGTAGTAAAAGATATCAATTTTGTAACTGCTTATGAGGTAGATCCAGGTTCAGTCATACGATCAATTATAAGGTTATATGACATAACCTATAATATGAATGAAACATCTCACGCCCGCTATTATGGCTGGACATATTTTTCGATTAATTTTTTCTTATTAATTCCAGTTTATGCTCTTACAGCATTGAAAATTATTCCAACTGATTATTACTTTTTTGTTTCAATCCGTTTTATTTTCTTTTTGATTGGATTGACCTCCGTATTAGCTTTTTTTGAAGTGGCAAAACGCACATTGAAACACAATTTTCTCTCATTCATTGCGGCAATGCTTTATATTGCATCACCAATTACTTTTAGATTCTTTTACTTCATACATCCAGAGACAACCGGGCTGTTATTTTTATTCCTAAGTATCCTCTGCCTCATTCGCTTTAACGAAGGAAAGGCAGAAGACTATCGATGGTATACGTTTGGCTTGTTTTCTCTCGTTCTATCTACTCTTTCAAAACATGTTTTCTTAATTACAGCCCTCCCTGTTCTCTTTTTGTATGTATATTTTTATTGTCACCACCATAAAAAATCCATCTTTCGTTTTTTGATATCGAAGCAATTCGCCATGGTATTGCTTGCATCAATTGGTTTTTCGATATTAATATTTTTTATCATTAACCCCTATGCTTTTATTAAACCAGAAAGGTTTCTTACTAATCAAAGGAACCTTTTTTTCAGTCATGCGGGAGCGGGAAGTCCTCTAACTCGTTTAGAAGCAATAAAAGCCTGGATAAACATAATCAAATCATTGCCAATTATTTATTTAACTATAATTTCACTCCCATTCACAATCCTGGGAGCAGTCATCTTTGGGCGGGATCAAGAAACGGGAAAGATGCTCTATATCGTCAATATCCTGACCTCTGTTCTTTTTATAACAATAATGTCAATTACTTCGCGATTTATAATTTATAATGCGTATTTTGCCCCAATTTACCCATTCTTCATCCTCAATCTAATAAGTGTCCCCCTTTATGTTATCAGAAAATGGAATGCGAGACGACCAATAAAACTGTTATCTCAATTAGCTCTTATATGCTTTTTATTTGTAGTCTTGGTGGGTGATTTCTCCGATTCGATTCCGATGGGATATGCTCGTTTTATGTATCAGGATAGTGTGATATATAAGGCTTATAAATATATTGAAGAGAACATTCCCAATGGCTCGAAAGTTTCTTACGATGCATATGTCGCGATACCATCTGAAAAAGAAATAACAGCATGCCTTTTTTGGGATAAATGTGCCGAAGACATTGAGGAATTTCAGCCAGATTTCGTACTATTTTATGAGGAATATACTTTTAATGGAGAGTATCCAGCAACTGAGCGATTAAACAATTATGTTAACGATCACCATTACGTACTCATAGATACCATCGAAACAGTCAGTGTTTGGAAGAAGCCCAGTGATTAATTTTCATAGAAAGATTGATTAAAATATTAAGCGGCGTCGGATTTAAACTCCTAGAAACTTCGTAAATATAAACCAAAGGAGAAAAGTTGTTAATCTCTATTTTAGAGAAGTTAAACACTCTTATTCTAAGGCTGCTGCGATGATATCGAGAAAAGGATGACGCAGAGTTGATACATAATCAAGCGGTAAACAAAGCAACAACCGCATGGGGGGGAAGAAAAACGACAAAGCAACTCAGACTTAATGCTGACAACCTATCAAGGCTTTTTTCTAACATTAAAGAGTGTATTTTCCCGCAGCTTGCTAGGTGTAAATAAAAAAATCTATCGGCGAGCAAGCGTTCGTGAAATCAACCAATTAATGAACAAAAACCTTCTGACTCCCTTTCAGGTGGGTAAATATTTGTGGCAGTATAATAATAAAACTAATCAAAATGTGTGAAAAAAATAATGTGAAAAAAAATAATATTTTAGATATTGTCATTGTTAATTGGAATTCTGGCGACTTGTTGAAAAGATGTGTTGATTCCATCCAATCTGCAAATATTGCCGTACCCGGAAAATTGATCGTGGTGGATAATGGTTCATCAGATAACTCCGTTGAACCCATTATGAGTATGCGCGGTGTGCAACTGATCAAGTCGGAAAGTAATCTGGGTTTTGGAGGCGGTTGCAACCGTGGCGCTGCGCAGGGAAAAGCCCCGTTCATCATTTTCCTAAATCCTGATATACGCTTTTATCCAGATACGCTGGAAAAACTGACATCCTTTATCACGTCTGATCGGTTAGCAGATGATATTGGGATTATTGGCGTACAACTCATCGGCAGAGATGGACAGGTTCAAAAGAATATCGCATGCTTTCCGCGCTACAATCATCTTTTTCCACGTATGCTGGGCTTAGATCGTGCCTTTCCCGGCTGCTTTCCTCCTCATTTTATGAAAGATATTGATTACGATCACACTCAGGTTGTGGATCAGGTTCCGGGTGCGTTCTTTCTGGTAAGAAGAGAACTTTTTGAACGTCTGGATGGTTTCGATGAACGCTTCTTCATGTATTATGAAGATGTGGACTTCTCATACCGCGCCCGCCTCGCGGGTTGGAATACCCTTTACATCGCTGAAATTCCCGTTCAACATATGGGTGGGGGAACGACGGAACAGATTAAAGACAGGCGCTTATTCTATTCACTGCGCAGTCGTGTGGTGTACATAGGTAAGCATTCTGGCAACATGCGTGCTTTTGTGCTCATCATCGGCATCCTGATCCTGGAGTTTCCTGCACGGATGATACGCGCTCTGCTCCACTTTTCTTTTGGTGAACTGTCTGCCATCACAAAGGCCCTGGGGCTTTTAATCGTCAATCTTCCAGAGGTCATCAGGAAATTATGAGTGTTAAACACATGCTCATCCTGCCGCGCTATACTACTAAAGGTCCGAGCAGTCGCATTCGTATATATCCATATTTGCCCTATCTAAGGAAAGCCGGATTTAAATGTGATGTGCATCCTTTTTTTGATGATGGTTATATAAATGCGCTGTTTATGGGAAAACCAAAAAACATTCCAAGTATATTAAATTCTTATTTTCATCGATTATCTATTGCCCTGAAAAGCAAAAGATACGATCTGGTATGGCTGCAATATGAGCTGCTTCCCTGGTTGCCTTACTGGGTGGAAAATATTTTCCTGCGAGGTAAAACAAAGTTGATAATTGATTACGACGATGCCGTTTTTCACAGCTATGACCGCCATCGCTTATCATTTATTCGCGGTGTTTTGGGTAATAAAATAGATCGGTTGATGCATTCAGCTGAGGTTGTAATTGTTGGAAATGATTACCTGGCAGACCGCGCCTATCAAGCAGGTTCAAAACAGGTGGAAATAATCCCCAGTGTGGTTGATTTGAAACGGTATCAAAAAAAAGCACAGGGGGGATGTGAAGATGAAATTGTACGTATTGGATGGATAGGATCACCAACAACTGCTAAATTTTTATTGACAATTGAAAATGTTATCAAAAAAACATTAAATGAAAAGTCGAAATTTATTATCATTGGAGCTAAACTACCAGCAGTATTTGAAAGATGTTCGGTTGAGTCGTGGACATGGTCGCTAGAAGCTGAAACAGATCTGATTCACAATTTGGATATTGGTGTTATGCCTTTAGTTGACACACCCTTTGAGCGAGGTAAATGTGGCTATAAATTGATCCAATATATGGCTTGTTGGCTGCCAGTGATCGCTTCTCCGGTTGGTATTAATAAAAAGATTGTAAGACAAGGTGAAAATGGTTTCTTGGCAGGCAATGAACACGAGTGGATAGAAGCAATTACTACGTTACAAGATGATCCTTTATTGAGGAAAGAAATGGGTTCAAAGGGAAGAAAAATGGTCGAAGAAAAATATGCTCTTCAAGTGAACGCGCCAAAAATAGTGAATATATTAAATCAAATTAAATAATGTTTGAAAAAAGCCCAAGAGCAGATGAACTTATTTCACTCAGACGAGCTTCAATAATAAGCAGCTAAAGCTCATCCTTCCTGATTTCGGAGAAAATTTTCAGCAAATCATTGTTCGAGATATCCTCAAATTTATCTGGGATATATGGAATGAATTTTGATAATCTCCACTAATAAATATCAATCGTATTTTGGCTGTCGCCTTATGAATAAAGGTTCAAAAGGAATCCTTCCACTGCCTTTTGATACGTCAATGCTAGAGCCCTCTGGTTCATAAGATTTCTCCTTTTCATGAACCGCAGTACTCTTATATAGTGGATTTAGGGCTACAAGGAGGTGTTCAGTCGGGGCGAGAGGATTCGAACCTCCGACCTCTTGCACCCCATGCAAGCGCGCTAAACCGGACTGCGCCACGCCCCGAGAACGACGGTGATTATACCATCAAGTACAAAAGCCTAATGCGTATTCTGGATCGGAACCTGGCCATATGCGTAGAAAATGGGTACGAACCAGATAGCGTCTCCTTTAGATGCGCTGGCTTCAGCGCGAGAGAGGAGTGCTTCCAGTTCATTTGCTGGCACGGTATTTGAAAGATCATGTGTGAGCACATTATAATCATCCATGAAAGAGTTGTTTTTAGCGCCTGGTTTCCACTGTGCGCTAATGATACCAGCGTTGACATCATCCAGACCGCAATCCCCGAATAACGTCAGCAGACGGCGTCCCATGCGCACATCAGCTCCCTGGGAGAGTAAGGCCTGAGTCTGCATTTCTCCTAACCGTCGCAATGCTTCAGGATGATCAATGCGACCACCATAATCCGGTTCTGCCATAGCAAGCACATAACCGCCGGGCGCTGTGACGCGTGCCATCTCGCGCAGTGCGGTGAGCGGATCAGATACCCACATAAGGTAGAAGTGGCATAGATTGTGGTCAAAGGATGCATCTTGAAAAGGCAGCTGCAGACCGTCGGCACAGGCGAATGGGTGCGGGATTTCTATAGACAAGAGTGTCTTGAAGTCGAGATCAATACCGGTGAGATGTCTATAACCCTCATGTTCCAACTTTTCAAGCAAAGCTCCATTTCCAAAGCCGGCTTCTAAGAGATGGTCGCTGCGGGAAATGCCCGCTTGCTTAAAGATATATTTACGCGCTACATCTGTCCAGCCAGCTTGCTGGCGGTAGCGTGCGTGCCAAAAGGGTTGGTCGCTTACCACGAGTTTTTAGCGATGTTTCCAGATTTTCTTCCAGGGATCGGTCAGCATATTGCCCATCACCTTATTGATGCCCTGCGCTGGGAGTACATCCCCGTCTGGTTCAACATACAGCCATGCTTTACCGGCGCCCTCAGGTGTGGATTTTCCGCCTGATTTCAATTCTGCTGCCACAGGGTGGAAAGCGGAATATGGCACGGGTAGGTCCCACACTTGATGCAGGGTTAGATCGGAAGCTTTCTGGCTTGCGGCCGCCAGTGCGTCTGCTAAATCAGGGGATTCTGCGCTCAATGAAACGCTGGTGATGTCGTGATTGGCGAGTTTCTCCAGCAGCGCAGGGATATCTTTCTGATTACCTTTGGTGAGTGTGATGTGAACAGTTACAGCAATATCTTCCGGCATGAGGTTCTTGAGCGCTTTCCAGAAAACTTTGTCATCCGGCTGGCAGAGCAGCATGATATGGTCTAATCCATTTTGGAGGAGACGGTTCATATACTTTTTATCGCTGAATTTGAGTCCATCGGTCAACAAACCGCAAACAATGCCGAGATCTTCTGCTGTCGTGATCAAATCCGGGAGATCATCACGCAAGGTGGGCTCTCCGCCAGTGAAGATTACATGGGGTATGCCAGCTTCCATCGCGCTATTCAGAACTTTTTCCCATTCATCTGTACTGAGTTCCCGGTCGACACGTTCTGTGGGGGCTGTTTTTATGTCCACACCTGTTGAAACTTGATAGGTAAGCGCGCAATCCAACCGATAGGGCGCGGAGATCTTTTGTGAGTAAGGGGCGACGCGCTCCATTTCCAGGTAGGTGACTGGATCAAGATCCTCGGTGTGTATGAGCGTATCAACTTTGGATAGGAATTCCTGCATATCTTTTTTTGCTTGTCCAACGGAGACATCATAACGGGCAGCAATCATCGGCGGGATGTCTTCTTCTTTAATACCGTCAATGAAATAGTACGCATATTCAACAGCCGTACGGTTGAGATGCAAAACGGTGCTGGCATTAATGATTAAAATACCGGTACCGTCTGTTTCAACTCTCAGGTGAAGTTTATAAGGAAGTGCTGCATCCTTAGATGCCTGATACCTGATTACACCAGTGGGAATTGGCTCAATTTCATTGAATAAGCCATCAAAAAAACCCTCAATTTTTGCGAACATAATTCCTCCTTAACTGTTATTAAAACGGAAGCGCATTTACTGGCTTCGGACGCATTTCTGGATTATTCTCGAGGTGCAGAGGGCAGCCTGCACCGCATGTTTCCATCAGGTCACAGAAGCGGCAAGCCTCCGGTGCATACGCGCGGTCACGAATTGACAGGGCTAGTTCATGGTTCCAGATAGAATCCCAGGGATCAGTCAGGAAATTACCCAGCGAATGATAATAGGATTGGCAGGGCAGAACACTGGCATCAGGTTCGATACACATGTTATACAGCGCAGCCGTACAGCCCTTGACGCCTAAATTGCTTTCAATTGGGTTAAAGTGGCAGTACATGGTGGGTGTGTACCAGATTAACCGCTGTCCGCTGTCTTCCACATGTGTTTTTGCTATTTCGAGGAGTGCTGGCAGATCATCTTCAGAAATAGATTCATCTACCTCGGCACCTCTACCGGAATAGATAAGCCCGTTTAATCCTACAGTTGGTACATCCAATGCGGATAAGAATTGCAGTGTGTCAGCGAGAGAAGTGCTGTTGGACCGCAAGAGAGTGGTGTTTGTCATAACATATAAGCGTGATTTCAGG
>Ga0255398_1077_pt1 | contig 14426 bp, 16 predicted proteins | sample ANMaggSeSYBR01K3_FD_182119 | JGI IMG/M metagenome (GOLD analysis project Ga0255398, IMG submission 182119) | Sediment cell enrichment communities from methane seep in Santa Monica Basin, California, United Staets - ANME aggregate JGI... | ecosystem: Environmental > Aquatic > Marine > Cold seeps >...
CAGACCCGTCCCCCTTTTGTACCAATTTGGACCTGTCCCCATTTATCATTTTTTTACAGGTTGATGTACTGATCCAGCGAGGATCATTCCTCCGAATGCCAGAATTGCCATAGAAACAAAAACTGTGGAATAGCTTCCAGTGAGGTCGTAGCTGAGTCCAAAAGGTACTGTTCCAAAAGCTGACCCAATCACGGCAAACACCGTCGCAGCGCCGCGAATACTTCCAAGATGCTTTCTTCCGAAATACTGAACCCAAAGTACGTTGATTGAAATATTTTGAATGCTGGTTACAAATCCATAGATCAAAATGAAGATTACTGCCCCTATCACTGACTTGACAGTCAACATGAAGAGCAAATCCGCAGCAATCGCGAAAAGCGTAAACAGTAGTATGATTCTTGGCCTGTAACGGTCAATGACCCATCTTGAAACAAGCGGTGAAATGAGCCCAGGCAATGCCACAAGTCCTATAACGAAAGCCGATTGTTCTGGAATGACATTCTTGGTGCCCATTAGTGAATAAAAATGAAACATCATACCTGTGCTGATCAGCGGTACAATCATTGAGATGAAGCCAATGGCCCAAAACGCCAAAGTCTTGATGGCCTGGTCCAGCGAAAATGAACTCAGTTCCATTCGTTCCAGTTCAGCTCTCGTCTCATTCTCATCAAGTGCTACCCTGTTGTCGGGTAAAAGACCGATATCCTCTGGTTTGTTGATTACAGTAGCGATGACCCAAGGGATGAACACCACGAGGAGCAAAACACCCCAGACTTGCCATGCAAACCTCCAGCCTTTACTTGCGATTATTATTGTTGTGAATACAGGCACAATAAGGTTGCCGAGGATATTACCCATAGTTACAATACTGAGTGCGAATGCCCTTCTTTTCTCAAACCACTGTGGCACAAGAGCACCGGGAATAAGTGTCAATGAACCTTGACCAAAGAACCTCAGGAAAAAAAATCCTATAAAAATCATCGGTATGTTCATCACCGCACTATTGAAAAAAGTTGTCATGGCAAGACCAATACCCGCAACAATGAGCATTCGCCTGGATCCAAACCGATCCACAGCTCTTCCCATAAAAATCATAAGAATACCTGAAATGACTGTTGCTATGGAGTATATGGTGGAAATATAAGTCCTTGTATAGCCATAATCACTGATATAGTGATTTATAAACGCTGAAATCGAATAGGTCTGACCCGGCGATGAAAAAAATGCCGCCATTGTCGCTGTCACGAGAACGATCCACCCGTAATAAAAATGTTTGTTGATTCTCAGTGCTGTTTTTTTAATCATATTGAGTCACGTCCTCTCATACATTTCAAGAAAAACTGCTGAATTTCACCCATGAGATCATCATCTAAATCTTGAGCCAACGCTCTATCAATTTTCGAATAGAATTCCTGTCTGATCTCATATGGGATATTTTCGTCATTTTGTTCATACAATGCCTTATACTCTATATTGACCTTTTCAATATATGTTACTGCAGCTTCAGATTTGAACAGGCTGTTGTGCCCATTTCGTCCTGGAACGCTTTGGACGATGGTTTCAACTTTGGGATTTGTCATCTCATTCACTCCTGCAATAACAGCACTCCCATTATAATCTACCATCTCATCTTCATTGCCATGAATAATCAATACAGGAACATCTTTATTATTGATGGCCTCCACAGAATCAAATGATGCTGCCTCACCAAATAAAACTCTTTGATAGAGCCACAAATACGGGTACTGGGAATATATAAATCCACCCATCATGCTCTCACCTTGTTCCATGATCATGGACATTGCACTACTCGCTCCAGAAACACTGACTACTCCAGCTATTTCATGATCAAAATGCAGCACATTTGCGACAGCATAACCACCCCAACTATGACCGAAAAGTACTACCGGAAGCTCTTGAAACGATTCCTCTGAGTCGATGCAGGTCAGTGCGGCATCAATGTCAAGAAGTGCCTGGGGAAATCCTTTGGTGGTTTTCCCTTCACTATCAAAACTTCCAGTTGCGTCATAGGCAAAAACACGCCAACCATGATCAACAAAGTACGTAATTTGAGGCAGATAACTGTCTGCGCCACCACCCAAACCATGTGCTACCACGACGAGTCCTAGAGAGTTTTCAGAACCATAAATATAACCCTTTAAAAGATTGCCCCCTGATTTGAAATCCACCAGTTGTCTTGGGTAGTCCGCTTCCAGATCTACATATCTCAAACTTGCAGAAACTGTTTCGTCGTGCCGCTCGTATCTTGGAAATTGTCCATCATAGATAATTTTGCTCACCACCATTGAAACCAGTGAAAACAACACGATGATCCCTAGTAAGTAAAGTCCTATTTTTTTCATATGTATTGCCCTCTCACACTTTTATATATATATTTGTCCATACCATAAAACAGTATACCATTTTTTCAGTTTGTTTTCTCTTTTGATGGATAATACACTATAATAGAATACAAATACCTAATATCAAGGAGAATTTAAATGAAGTATTACCTAGCACCGCTTGAAGGTGTGACCAATTATATATATAGAAATGCTTATCACAATCATTTTGAGAAAATGGACAAATATTTCACTCCGTTCATCTCAACTAATTCCAATGCACGTCTTTCCGCGAAGGAACTGGATGAAATTCTACCTGATAACAACATAGGGCAATACACCGTTCCTCAAATTCTAGGCAACAACTCCGACGATTTCATTAGTACAGCTAATGTCATATGTGAATATGGGTACAATGAGATCAACCTCAATCTAGGATGTCCCTCAAATACCGTCGTAGCAAAAAACAAAGGCTCAGGGTTTCTATTTCATACCGCACAGCTGGATCGTTTTTTAGATGAGATCTACAGCCAAGCCAAAATGAAAATTTCAATCAAAACCCGACTCGGCAAATATGATCCAGAAGAATTTTATGAAATAGTGAAAATATTCAATAAGTACCCTTTGGAAGAACTGATCATCCATCCTCGAATTCAAAAGGATATGTACAGAAACACTCCCAATCTGGCTGTTTTCAGCACAGTCCTGGATGAAGTCAAAGCACCTGTGTGTTACAACGGGGATATTTTCACTCCAGGTGAACACCAAAATATAATTTCAAAGTATCCGGATGTTCAGAATCTGATGCTTGGAAGAGGCATAATCGGCAATCCAGCGCTACTTGGAAGCATTAAAAAGACCACGCTTGCAAACAAGGCAGTCTTCAAAAGTTTTCATGACACATTATTCCATAACTATCTTGAGACAATGCGCACACAGCAATATGCTCTATCGAAAATGAAAGAAATCTGGTTCTATATGATCCATATTTTTGAAGACAATACGAAGTTTGCGGATCAGATTAGGAAGAGTAAGGATTTGAGTGATTACAAAGCTATTGTTGAAGCGTTATTTGAATCAAATTCTCTACAGGAAGACACCGAAGGTTACAGATGTGTGGTCAATAACTTGAAAATTGGGTAAATACCTTTAAAGAGAAGGAGGTAAGACATGGACTTGATTATTAGAAACGCACGCTTACGAACAGGTGAATTAACGGATATCGGTATCACTGACGGAAAATTATCACAGATTGCTTCCAGTATTTCATCGAAAGACACTGAGGAAATTGATGCGGCCGGTTTGCTTGTCACCCCACCCTTTATTGAACCCCATATTCATTTGGACAAAGTGAACATCCTCGATGTGGTTCGGCCAAATGTCAGCGGAACTTTAACCGAAGCTATAGAAATCATATGGGACAAAAAGAAAAATTATACGGTGGAAGACGTTGTCGAACGCTCTATGAAAGTGATTCAAAAGGCCATTCAAAACGGAACACTTCACATGCGCACCTATGTGGATGTGGACACCATCGGCGGACTTAGACCCCTTGAAGGCATTTTGGCTCTTAAGGAACAAGTCAAACATTTGATTGATCTTCAAATTGTAGCTTTTCCTCAGGAAGGCATCGTTAAAAATCATGGCTGCGCAGAGCTTTTATGGCAAGCCATGGAAATGGGTGCTGATATAATTGGAGGAATGCCTGCCAACGAGGCATCCCCTACGGACAGCCATTACCATGTGGATCTCATTTTCAAAATCGCAAAGGCATTCAATGTCGATGTGGACATGCACGTGGATGAAACAGATGATCCATTTTATCGCACACTTGAAATGGTTGCAGATGCTACCATAAAGAATCACTGGCAAGGAAGAGTCACTGCCGGACATACTTGTGCACTTGCCGCTTATGATGATCACTATGCAAATTATGTCATGGATAAGGTAAAAGATGCAGGTATGTTCATGATCACCAATCCAGTGACCAACCTGATGTTGCAAGGTAGAAATGACAAACAACCCATACGAAGAGGCATCACACGTGTCAAGGAACTCCTTAGCAGGGATATCACAATGAGTTTCGGTCAAGACTGCGTACGCGATACATTCTACCCATTTGGAAGCGCTGATATGCTTCAGGTGGCACTGATTACTGCACATGCCGCTCAAATGAGCCTCCCACATGAACGTGAAAAATTATTTGATATGATTACCTCAGATGCCGCAAGAATTCTAAAGCTTGATGATTATGGGCTTGTCGTCGGCAATTCAGCCAATCTCGTCATCATAGATGCAAAAAATATAGATGAGGCCATCAGCCTACAGCCAGAACGAAGATACGTCATCCGTTCAGGCAAGGTGATCGCCTCAAGCTTGAGAGAAACTTTTAATGTACTTGATCGATAAGTATGAAGCAGTTGAAAGCCGCCATTTGGGTACCCAAATGGCGGTTCACTTCAAAGAGATAATTATTTTACAATTTCACCTGGCCAATCAACAATTCCACCAAAATCATATACATTCTGATAACCCAAATCCACCAACAGCTGGCTGGCCTGGGCACTGCGGTTTCCGCTTCTACAGTATACCAAAATGGTCGCGTCTTTGTCGGTTAGTTGTTCTTCAGACAAGGTTTCAAGTTGATCAAGCGGCAAAAGTAATGCACCTTCTATATGCCCTTCATCATATTCTTCTTGAGTTCTGACATCCACTAAAATGAAGTCATCACCCGATGACATCATCTCCATCGCAACTTCGGCGTTTATCGTGTTGACACCAGTTTCACTTTCTTCACTATCATTACTGCATCCCAAAGCCATAATGGATACTATCAGCAAGGTACCTATTAAAATCATATATTTTTTCATGCGTTCTCCTTTGAATTTGAATCCTATTTGACTATATATTTATTTACCCTCATGAACTTTTATTACTCAGTTTGCCATAATATTGTCTATAAAGATATCAAAAAAAGACTCATAACAACGAGTCTTTACATAGGCTTGATTTTATAGTTTAAATATCATGTCTGCTTTTAAGTAAACCGACTAAATCCAAAACATCATATCTCTGACACCAGGAAAAATCGGACATTTCTGACCACTGGATTCATCGCATACTGTTATGACATATGAATATAATTTGTGACTTTTATAGAATTCAAAGACACTGTCAACTTGATTTTTTGATATATCAAACCCAACTTCAGCCATTGCTTCTACGGCCAAAGGATTGAGTATCCCTTTTTCAAGACCCGCACTTTCTGCAATAAGCTTACCTTCCCCGTAGTAATTTAGAAACGCCTCTGCGATTTGACTCCTCGCTGAGTTATGCACACATACAAATAATAATTTGATTGGCTTCATTGACCTTCACATCCCCTTTTTAAGAAAATCACATTGATCGTCTTCTTTACAATTTACAGCACAATACAATTGTTTTCCTCGCATTATTACTGTTCTATAATTTACATAACCTAAAAGCCCTAGAATAACTACTAGCACAGTTATAAATACAATTCTCTCAACCATGTGACACCTCTCACTTAAATCGTATAGACAATTATTATATGATTAAGGATATCATTATCATGTAAAACCAAAGCCTTAGTTGTGTTAAATCCAAGTTAATTATCAAAATAAGCCATTGCTGATTCTTTGCAAAAAAAATCCACATTGAACCTAATTTCAATGTGGGTTTTTAATTTCTAAGAATTTAATTCATTCCTTCCAATAAAATTGTTGCAATAGCTTCGCATCCTAAATGGTAAGTTTCGTCACCTATGCGTGCAACTATGAATACTGGATCACCATAACTGGTGATGAAAACTTCTTCTCCATTTTCAAGTTCAATAGTCATATTGTATCCAGTAATCATCTCAATGTATGCTGTGTCCATTATGAAACTGTCATTAAATGCGGTTTTAATTTCTTCGATTTCTTCATCGGTAAAGTTTCTATCAATGATATTCCCTTCGACATCTTTAAGGACAATACTTTCTATACCATCAATTTTCGCTGAGAACTCCGCACCTCGGAGGGTTGTTTCGCCAATTGTTTCATCTCCATTTGAATCCGGATTTTCAATTGGTTCTTCAATCGCCGGCATTGTGATTGGATCATCTTGACTAGCAGTTTGATCGTCTAATTTTGTACAACCTGATAGGAAAACAACCCCTACTAAAACCAATATTCCTATTTTACCTTTAGTGTAATTCATAAAAATGTCTCCTTTTAAAATAATCAATTATGTTGACGTTATATTAATTTAGACGCAACACAAAGCAAAAAAGTTCCATTTTTCTGATCAAAATACCTTGTGCTGGGCAATTGTAGTGGTTCTTTTGAACAATATAATATGGGGTCCAATGGGAAAATAATCAAAGACATCTCCATATGACTCAAACCCTAGTTTGTAATAGTATTCGATAACATCGGTTCGTCCTTTACACCACAACAAACTGCATCCTGACTTAACCAACTTTTCTTCAGCATATTTTACTATAAATCTACCCGCGCCGAGTTTCCTATAATCGGGATTTGTTGCCATTGCTCTCAATCTAAACTGATCAATTTCTGGAAAAATTTCATTGCACTCCCTATTGAAAGATGCAATGCTCACCAACTTCTCCTTGTGAAATGCTCCAACATGAAAAGTCTCAATATGCTTGTCGGTATCATAAATACAATCTTCAATCGATTGGTGAGGTCTCAATATTTTGTGTCTAAAATCGATGATGTCATCTAAAATGACTTCCTTTATTTTGAACATAACATGCCTCCAGAAAAATGTATTCAAAGTTCAAGTAATGCCTTTTGTTTCTTGGAAAGTGATTTGTATACGATTTCATAAGAATAATCCATCAGTTTATAAATTTCATCATCAGGCACATCTCGATTGAAAATAACTGTATTCCAGTGCTGCTTATTCATATGATAGCCGGGAATGATCCCACTGTATTTTTCTCTTAGTGCAATAGCCGATGCCGGGTCACATTTCAGATTTAAACCAATTTCATCTTCACGATCATACACAAGTCCGAACATCTTACCACCAACTTTTAGTACGAGCGTAGTCTCATCAAAAGGGTATGTTTCCTCAGCATGAGGTTTGCTCAAACAATACTGTACTGCTGTTTTTATATTCAATGCTCAATCCTCCCTTCACAATATACTTCACTACTGCGATTGTACACTTATATCCATATTATATCAATTGAACTTAAGTTGTAAAAGGCGTATACTGATGACGATAATAAAAACGAATATGGGAGGATTTATGAAGAAATTTATTGTTATGCTATTAACTCTAATGCTTCTGATTGGCAGCACCACCTTTGCATCCACTTCCGATGATATTCATGTTTTTGTTAACAACAGTCCTCTTTTATTTGATGTTAATCCAACGATTATTGAGGGACGTACTGTTTTACCAGTAAGAGCTATCTTTGAATCTCTAGGATTAGAGGTGGGTTGGGATGACACTACGAAGACTGTTACAGGTACTGGAAATGGCGTTGTAATCAAATTGCAAATTGACCAAGTGAATGCTACTGTAAATGGAAAAGAGTTCATATTGGATGTTCCCGCAACTATTATAAGTGGTAGGACACTCGTTCCAGCTAGATTTGTAGCAGAGGCTACCGGTGCAACAGTTGGCTGGAATAGTTCAACAAGAACTATATCTATTGATGAATCGTTTTCTGCTAATAGTGGTCTTATCAATACCTCATATAAGTCTATAGAAGTAGATGGCGGAGACCTTTCAGGTCATCGAGAAGCTAATGTAGTAGTAGATATCGGATTTGGCTCTAGAAACTATTTTGCCTTCACAAACGAGTATGGACAGTTGGTCAGAGTAACTGCGGATGAAATCATCCTTCAAGATGATACTAGAGAACCAGTTCTTTCTAATGGTAGATATTACGAAAATGCGGCAAATGTTCCTGGCACTGAAAGTTCAACACTCGATAAGGGACACATCATTGCGGATAGTTTAGGTGGCGTAGCAAATGCCTATAACATAACTCCACAAGACAGTGTACTAAATAGTCGTGGTGATCAAGCTTATATGGAAAAAATCATTCAAGACTCTGGTGGTTGCACTGATTTAATTGCTGTTATTACGTATCCAAATACAGCTACACAGATACCCAGTCATTATAGCTATACTTATACTATAAATGGATTTGCTATTCATGATGAATTTGATAATGTAAATCCTGATGTAGTAAACGCTATCATAGATGACAACGATGAGAAAATTGTATCTGCTGGTTCAAGCTCAGTATCTATACTAAGTGTCGGACTTGAGTCTGAACAAGTTATCATTAAGAATGATTCATCAGTATCCGTTCAAATGAAAGGGTATACACTAGTAAGCGTCAGAGGAAATCAAGTTTTCATATTCCCTGATTATCTATTAGACGGTAGTAAAACCGTGACGGTGTATTCTGGAAAAGGTAGTGGCGATTTGAAGTGGACTGGAAGTTACATGTGGAATAATGATGGTGATCCTGCTGAGTTATATGATCCAAATGGTAATTTAATCAGTAATTTTTCCAAATAATAAAATCCCAGTCAATACATGTTATCTATGTATTGACTGGGATTTTATTTGGTTGTGTGAATTTACGAATTAAAAAAAATCAAATATACGCATAAGGACAAAATAAACATCACCATAAAACCTGCAATCATTTTACCCAGCGTTTTTGAGTATCCACCAGGGGATATTTCATTTCTGGAATCCAGCAGTTTAATAATGGGATGAAGTCTCCAAAAATAAGAGGCAATTGACAGAATCAATACAAATACGGATAGCATTTTTGTCATTGTCGATCCCGTGAGTAAAACCACAATTAAAAGGGAAATGAAAATCAACTTAGTTCCCGCGACCCAGAACACCATATACCTTACAAACTCATGCATGTCTGGATTTTCCTTGGATTTTTCCCATGCATTAAAAACTGCCACACCGTTACCCATTTTCGAATCGGGTGCAAAATACAAAATCATGACATTTCCCGCTTCCAGGATAATGAATAATAAAATAGCCAATGTTAAAATCATGATTGCACTCCTTTATATTTACTACTTGATTTTACGAAACAGATAGTTTTCAACTGATGAAACATATTTTGGACCTTTCATCTTTTCTTTAACTTTTATCAGATCAATGTCTTTACTTTTTGGCATAGTAAAATAATTTTCCAAATTGGTATCAATGATTCTATTATTGACAATGACGCCAACGAACTCAAAATCATCATCAAAATATGATAAAGTGGCGTCCCCATGACTGTCATTGCACAACAAAATACCACCAGCCTTCAAATATCTTTTTGTTGCTTGACCAACAAAGCCTGCATATTGAGAAATAATTAAATCGACTGGCTCGATATCCAATTCTTTATTATAGTCCTGGCCAATAAAAGCTATATCACACTGTTCTTCATACTCTTTATTCTCAACTATATAATCTTTGATTAAATCAATATTCTTAAAGAATTTAATCGCCCCATTAAAGTTGTCAATATAGATTACCTTAGGAATAACCAATGAAGGTGAAATATCAATATGACTTCCAGGATATAACGCGCTTAGTGTTTCAAATCTTTTGGTTACCACTCTGTAAAGCTCAATTCTATTGCCTATTTTATTCCGATAATCAAGATATTCCTTGATGATATTTTCACTCTTTGACATTCTACTCTCCTCTTTTCAAATTACCGCAAAATTGATTCCTGATACTCAATATCTTCATAAACATTTTCTTTACCATTCATGAACAATACTGAAATGAAACTCAAAAGTGCTGAAACCAATACGAGAATCATCGCAATTTTAAAAACCTCTTCACTACTGTATCCTGATGCATTCAATCTTTTGATCAGATAGCCCATGCTTAGTGATATAAACCCACTTCCGACAAATTCACCTATGTTCACTACTGAAATAGCAATACCGGTATATTTAAGAGGGTTTACATTTTTTACATTAGAAAAAACAAGGATATGGCAAATCATGAATATGCCCATTAAAAAGAATATAACGGGCCATTGGTTAACGGGTGGCTGCCCCTTAAAAAAGACTATGATATAAAGCCATAGCAAGGCATAACCAGAACTTGCGAAAATCAAAATTTTCTTTATTTCTCCACCAAGCAAATCTGAAACTTTTCCAACGATTGGAGCACCGACGATAAACCCATAGGTGATAAAGGAAAGGTAATAGGCAGCTTTTTCACCATTCATACGATAAACCGTTTTGAGATACCCGTTACCCCAGAGTCCAAGAACTGCAGTCAATGAACCCACAAAGAATACCATTATAAAAAAGTTTGGATAATTTTTTTTATTGGTTAAAACAAATTTCACGCCTTCTCTGATATTGATTCTACTACCTCGATCACTTTGTGGCTGCTCTTTTACAAACAGAAAAATTGCAATGGATAAAAGAACTGTTATAATGCCAAGAATCACAAAGGTATCTCGCCACCCAAAATTGAGTGCTATATATGTTAAGGGGATGGTCGCAAAAAAAGCACCGAAATTTCCAAAAAGTGATGTCAATCCAGATAATGTAGAATACATATTTTTTGGAAACAATGTTGCTTGTAACTTCATAACAGAAACAATGATCACAGATGTCCCTATTCCAACCAACAATCTAGCAAAATAGGATAAATAGATCAGATGAGAAAATCCAAAGATAAATGAGCCGACTGCTGTAACGGCCATGCCTATTGTACATATTTTTCTGACACCGATGGTATCGACCATGATACCAACAGGGAGTTGCATCAAAGCATAACCATAAAAGGTCATTGCAGCCAGATTGGCAATCTGAACACTATCAAGATTCAAATCAAACATCAACTGATCTGCAACAGAACCAATTGCCAATCTATGAAAAAACACGATTACAAAACCAAAGACCAAGATTCCCCAAGAAACCCAACGATTTATTTTCAAATTATTTAACTCCTAATATTATTTTGATGATCTGATTTCGCTGATGTCACGCTTATACCCGTTAATAAATACACTCGCATCTATGTTGTACGCAACACTGTCAAATCCTTTTGCAAAGGCATCTTTCGCAGCCTCTATACTGCCAGCATATATAATTGCAGGCTTATTTGCTTTTTTGCAGGCATTTAGTATGCGCTCAATCGCTTCAATGAATATTGGATGACCAAACTGAACTGGAACGCCTAATGAAATTGACAAATCAAATGGTCCAACAAATATGCCGTCAATGCCATCCAGCTGAACCACTTCCTCTATGATTTCAAGTGCACTCACAGTTTCACATTGCGGCAGAACAAGAATCTCATCGTTGCATTTTTTCATGAAAGTTTCAATACCAGCACTAATGTTCTCGTCATAACCGTAGTTATTTGAACGTACACCAGCAAAACCTCTGTTCCCTAGTGGTTTATATTTTGCAAATGAAACAACTCTTTTAAAATCCTCTATCTTATTCAGCATCGGGACAATAATGCCTTTTGCACCCTGATCCAGGCAGCGCTGAATTTCTTTGTGATCTGTATTCGCAACACGCACAAACGGTGTGATTCCAGCACACTCCGCACCTCGAATCAAGTTAATCATATTCTCGGTATCATAAGGTCCATGCTCTGTATCTATAATCACATAATCAAGCCCGAGCTCACCCATACACTCTATGTGACTCTGTGTTGCCATCACTAAAAATGTGCCCAGAGGTTTTTCTTTCTTAAGCATTTTTTCTTTGATTTTATTCATCCATTGATCCCCCTCTACTTTATTAAACGTTTAATTATTGCTTAGATTTAAAGAACTCGCCCAAACTTTTCATGGATTCTTCAATCACATGTTCATTAATTCCTGCAAAAGATAAGCGCAAATACTGACTGCCTTCGTGATTTTCTTCAACAAAGAAGTCACTTCCTGAGCCATAAGTGATTTTCACCTCTTCAATGGCTACAGGCAGTAGCTCTCTCCCATCAAGTCCTCGAGGGAGCTCAACCCAAATATAATATCCGCCATCTGGTGATGTTTGCTTTGTGCCTACGGGGAAATGATTTTCAATTGCCTTTTTCATCACATCTCTTCTCGATCGATAGATATTGCAAAGGTTTCCTAAGTGAGATGGATAATGACCACCATTGAAAAATTCAGCGCAGATGGCCTGTGTAAGCCCATTTGTACATGTATCTATCGCAAGCTTCATATCTACTAAGTCTTTCATGATTTCAGAATCTGCAACGATATACCCAAGTCTAGCACCGGGAGAAAAAATCTTTGATAAACTATTGGCATAAATGACGTTCTTGCTATCCGTATATGTTTTGATTGGATCCAATCGTTCTCCGCTATAGCGAATTTCACTGTATGGATCATCTTCTAGTATAATGACGTCATATTTTTCTGCAAGTAAAGCCATATGTTTTCTCTTCTGAGCTGACATGGAAATTCCTGTGGGATTTTGAAATGTTGGCATCGTATATATAAGTTTCGGATGATATCTGTTTATTTTTGCTTCAAGATCTTCCATATTCAAACCATCTTCATCCATAGCACAGGATTGACACTTGACCTCAAAACTATCAAACAGCATCTTTGCGTGGACGAATGTTGGGGATTCCACAAGAACCACATCACCCGGATCAAGATACAATTTGCACACAAGATAAAGGGCTTGGATGCCACCCGCTGTAATCATGATCTCATCCATATTTGCTTTAATTCCATTTGGAATCAAAAGGTTTTCCTGTACTGCTTTTCTCAAAGTTGTGAGTCCAATGGTCGCTCCATAAGAAAGTGCTTGCATCGCTTTTTCTTCATCGTTTAGGACTGATTGCGTTAATTCTCTAATCAATTCTATCGGATAAGCTTCCTTTGCCGGCGCACCACCCCCAAAGGACGTAAGTTCTTTATTGGTCAAAGACTCCATAATATTATGCATGCACTCTATGATGTAATCCATTGATTCACGACGTTTCGCATATTGAACCATTCCATCACTCACCTTTCATTCCGCAGTTTTGACAGTGTTTTCACCTCTACCAATAGTTTACTTCATCGAGCAATTATTTGCCATTGTATTTCGAATAACTTTTGAGATTTGGATTAATTACGGGGTTCGACTCCCCCCATCTCCACCAACGAAAAAAGACCACCTAAGGCGGTCCATTTCATTGGTGGAGATGGGCCAACACCGTCCGTATACACGTCCAATCTGGTGTGGCCTGTTGCAATCGTTACACGGTGTTATGTTTATGATGAATATGATAAATTAACATAGAACTCATTGAAATCATCTAAGATATCAATCTCCGAAAGGATTTTCTTAACAATTCTTTCGTCTAACACCAACATTTAACAGTATATAACATTCAATTTGCTTAGCTTCTCTTAAAAATTTCGTTTATAGTATTCATAATTTCACTGAATTGAATATTTTCAGCATAAGGAAATTTATTGGTATAGGATTGCCAAATATTTTTCATTTCCTTACTTACCTCAATATCACTTAAATATTTATCATGATTTTCTACATAGATTAATGTATTTCTCTCTTCTGCCTTTTTCTGAATTGCGTCTATTAATCGTTCAAAATCGATTTCATCTTTTCGAAGGGCCATCAGTATATACACATCATAATAGTCTCTCGCTCTAGTATTGGCAACGTTTCGTGCTAGAATTGATTCAATTTTTTCTGCGAGAATCGTATATATATTATAAGCTTTAATCGATAAATCACGCTCTTCAAACATTAACCTAAAAGAATACTCTATTTCCCTTGGAATAATTAAATCTCCAGTTGTGATATCAATTTTCATATTCACTTTGATTGTAAAAAAATGAGCTTCAACTGAAATTCTAAAATCATCGTGATCACTTATATCATGGATATTCTTAATATCTTTTAATATAAAAAATACGTTATCATCAATAGCTATAGATAATATTTCATTTATAATATTTTCTATAGCTCTTCTGTCTATTGGGATACCTTTAATCGTTGTGTCCATATCCATCGTGCTTCTCATATCTATTCCAACCATTGCTGCAATTAGAAATCCACCTTTCAA
>Ga0255398_1078_pt1 | contig 14408 bp, 12 predicted proteins | sample ANMaggSeSYBR01K3_FD_182119 | JGI IMG/M metagenome (GOLD analysis project Ga0255398, IMG submission 182119) | Sediment cell enrichment communities from methane seep in Santa Monica Basin, California, United Staets - ANME aggregate JGI... | ecosystem: Environmental > Aquatic > Marine > Cold seeps >...
TCGGTGCAGGTTGAGTAAAAAATCGCTAAATTTAGGTTTAACCCAAGAAAATTATATAAAGAGGAGTCTTTGTGATTACAATTATTTGTCCTAAGTGTAAGAAAAAACACAATATTGATAAAAATCGAATTCCTCGAAATGAAAAAATAATTGCCCGCTGTAAAGCATGTGCACATCGGTTTCCTATACAATTTACTGATAAAGTCCATGAAAAAATTAAAAAACCGATGCCTAAAGGAAATCGTGCCGCCAGATCGATCAGTGTGTCGATCAGCAAAGGTGGGGTGACGAAAACAACAACAGCGGTAAATCTTAGCGCCGGGCTTGCGCTTGCCGGATATAAAGTCCTGCTTGTGGACACCGATACTCAGGGACAGGACAGCTATATGCTGGGGATTAACGCAAAAGCAGGGCTGACTGAATTATTGACGAATGAATTAAGTCCTGAAGAAGCAATCGTTGAAGCCAGAAAAAACTTGTGGCTTTTGGCAGGTGGAAAATCTCTTGCCGGAATAAAGCGTCTGATAGACCGAAAAGATTTTGGTGGAGAAATGACATTGGCAGACGCACTTACCCCTCTGGAAACTCAATATGATTATATTATTATTGACACATCTCCAGGATGGGACCCATTGACGGTGAATGTTTTATTTTATGTTAAAGAAATTTTAATTCCGGTTTCGCTTGATGTTATGTCTCTTCAGATAGATATATTCTAACCTTTTTGTCATTCGCCTTGGCTCCTTTTATCCATGTCGTTCAACTGATGGAGCACTCTTTATGCTATCAAATACCAGTTTGACCATACCCATAGAGCATGAGTTTTTATGTCGGACAAAATTTAGGTTTAAGTTTTTATAGAACTTTGATATCAAAAATTTTTTAAAACAGAGATTAAAATTTAAGGAGTTATTAATGAATATATCCGGAAATTGGAAAAACTTATATGACCAGCTAAATAACAGCAATGAACCTGTAATAATTCTTACAGATGAAGAAATTCAATTCAATATTGTTGAAAGCGAAGACGATATAAGACCTTATCCTCTTGATTCTGCTGATTCTTCATACAGCATTAGAAAAATGGCCCAAGATGCCGGATATGGTGTCTCTGTACATCCTTTGAACAAAAGAATAAAAATATTCTCAAAAACTCCATGACAGTCAAGCGACATAGTAACGGTTAACAGTTGATCAAAACATAAAGTAACTACTCAGGTTAATAGACTGAAGGTAGAAGGCTTTTAGGGAAAAGACTCCCAAAAGCCAATATGTTATTAAAGCGGCCAGAAATTTTGTCCTAAACATAGAAAATAACGTTCAGAAATTATCTGTTTCCTTCAGCCTTCAGCCTTCAGCCTTCAGCCTATAGCCTTCAGCCTAAACGCCTGAGTAGTTGCCATGCTTCAATCATTACAAAATTAATTTTAAAAAACCGTGAACCATTACAAAAAAAACTTATGAACTCACTTTTTTTGGCTGCCGGCGTGGCGGCTTTGTATATAATTGCCTATCACACTTACGGCAAGTTTCTGGGACGAAAGATCTTCAAACTGAACCCTGAAGCCATCTGCCCCAGCAGGGAATTTCAGGATAATGTTGATTTTGTTCCCTCCAAAAAACAAATTCTGTTCGGACATCATTTTACCTCCATTTCAGGTACGGGCCCGATCGTGGGCCCCGCAATTGCTATTATCTGGGGCTGGGTTCCTGCATTGATATGGATACTTTTAGGTTCTATTTTAATGGGAGCCGTGCATGACTTTGGAGCACTGGTAATCTCCCTGCGCAATCAAGGCCGAAGTATCGGCGATCTTGCTTCAGATGTTATCAATCAAAGAGTGCGCACTCTTTTTTTACTCATAATCTTCTTGGAGCTTTTAATAGTTGTAGCCATTTTTGGAGTGGTCATAGCCGTCGTTTTCAACATCTATCCCCAGGCTGTAATTCCTGTCTGGCTCCAGATCCCCATTGCCGTCTGGCTTGGACACATGATTTACAAAAAAGGCGCTCCGCCGCTTCCAATGAGCATCATCGCCGTCACGCTGATGTATCTTACCATGATAATAGGCACTCATTTCCCTTTTAAGATGCCGGCCATCTTCGGCCTGAGTCCGGTAGCATTGTGGGTGGTTGTGCTGCTTATTTATGCATATATTGCATCCATATTGCCCGTTCAGACCCTGCTGCAACCCAGGGATTACATTAACTCCCACCAGTTAATCATTGCAATGGGTTTGCTGGTTATCGGCATTATTATTACAAAACCGACTATTGTGGCACCTGCTGTTAATCTCACGCCTCAGGGAGCGCCGCCTGTTCTGCCCATGATTTTTGTCGTAGTTGCATGCGGCGCCATATCAGGCTTCCATTCTTTAGTCTCGTCAGGCACTTCATCAAAACAATGTGAAAATGAAACCAACTCGCTTTCTATTGGCTTTGGCGGAATGCTTATGGAGGGGATGCTTGCCGTTTTTGTTCTAATTGCATGTGGAGCGGGATTAGCCATAGGCTTTAGCAAGGAAGGCGAAACATTTGTCGGAGCCGCAGCCTTTGCTCATCATTACTCGAGCTGGGCTTCCGCATCCGGGCTCGGATCAAAGATAGGTGCATTTGTAACGGGCTCAGCTAATATGATTGAAAAAATCGGTATTCCATACGATTTGACAATTACAATAATGGGTGTGTTCGTAGTTTCTTTTGCCGCTACCACCCTTGATACAGCCACCAGATTACAGCGCTACATAATTTCTGAATTAAGCACGGCCTGGAAAATGCCGGTTTTTGCAAGAAAACATCCGGCCACTATTATAGCGGTTGGAACCGCACTTGCCCTTGCTTTCTATAACGGCAGCGGCAAGGGAGCCCTTATTCTATGGCCCCTGTTTGGATCGGTTAATCAACTGCTGGCAGGTCTGGCACTTTTAGTAATTACTGTGTATCTTGCCCGTAAAAAGGTTCAAATTATATATACCATAATCCCCATGGTATTTATGCTGCTTATAACCGGATGGGCTATGCTCATCAATCTTAACAAATTCTTTATTACTTCAAACTGGTTGCTGTTATGCATCGGGCTGGCGGTCTTTCTCCTTGAAATATGGATGGTAGTTGAAAGCACTCTGGTGTTGAAAAAGCTATTAGCTATTAGCTGTTAGCTGTTTGATTTTTTTATGCTAAAGGCTAACTGCTAAAAGCTAAGGGTGCAATACAAAAAAGTAACATAAATTATATCAAGTAATCGTTGAACCCGTCTAATCAGCTTAATGTCGAATGTCGAACAAGGAATGTCGAATTACGAAAGAAGGTACTTAATAATTTAAAAGAAACATCCACACTTCGATATTCAATATTCCCTGTTCGACATTCATTATTCAATTGGCGCTTCTTGGCACCGAAAATGGTCACGTTTTGTTCTATGTCACTTTTTTTGTATTGCACCCAAAGCTAATAGCTAAAAATCTTCGATTTGAAAATAGCATCCAACCGACTGTAATTTCAGGTGTTCTGAGTTTTCGTTCAGGCACTATTTAAATTTAAATTTTTTATCTTTAAAAACTCTCAAACACGCATTTGCTGCCTCAGTGTCATAAAATTTACCTTTATTAATTGAGATCTCTCCCAAGGCTTTATCAATACCGAGGGCGGCCCTGTAGGGCCGGTGAGAGGCCATGGCTTCAACAACATCCGCAATCCCCAGGATTTTAGCCTCAATTAGTGTTTCTTCACCTAAAAGCCCTTTAGGGTATCCGGAACCATCTATTCTTTCGTGATGTTGAAGAAGGATTTGAGAAAGAGGCCATGGAAATCTTATTGATTTCAATATATCGCAACCGACTTGAGAGTGATTTTTAATAAGCTCAAATTCCGTTTTGCTTAATCGACCGGGCTTACTGAGAATCTCTACAGGAACCGCTATTTTGCCGATATCATGAAGCACCCCGGCCATACGAACCCCCATTATCTTATCTTTTGGAAAACCCATTTCTTTTGCTATGGCACTGGCCAGATCAGCCACCCTTTGCTGATGGCCGGATGTATATGGATCCCTATATTCAACGGTCATTGTCAAGGCGAAAATAGTCCCTTCCAGTGTTTCTTGTAATTCAGCAGTGCGTTTTTCCACCATATGTTCCAGGTTCCTGCGGTAAGCTCCATCTGCAATTTCAAGCTCACGACGACGCAGGGAATTACGAACATTAATGATCAACTCATTCGTGTTAAAAGGCTTAATCATATACCCATAAATTCCTGCCTCCAGGGCTGTTTCGGCAATATCGGGATCATCTACCGCTGTCACCATTATTGTCGCTGTATCCGGATATTCGGCCGCAACATATCGGATGAAATCTATGCCGGACTCCCCCGGCATAGTTACATCGCACAAGATCAGCTTGAAATTCCGATCTTTAATGAATTTACGGGCCTCTGCCGTATCAGCAGCCAGGGTGCATTCGTATCCACCTCTTAAAAGCATCCGGCTTAACAGGTGTCGAACGGATTCTTCATCATCTACAACCAGAATGTTAGCCATTTTCGCTACTCCTTACTTATAAATTGAATGGTGAGAATTTAATATTTGTGGAATCGCTTCGCTCCATTAATTCATATAAAATTGACGGAATTCCTTCAATTTTCAATATACAATCTTCACTTCTCACTGTTTCAGTGGGGGTGGTTCATTTATTAACAGCCAGTATAATCCCAACTGCATTACCACCCCGATAAACTTCTCAAAATTCACAGGTTTGCGGATATAACTGTTTGCGCCAAGCCGGTAGCTTTCAGCCAGATCACTTTCTTCTTTTGAGGATGTTAAAACAATCACAGGAATAACCTTTGTTTCCAAATTGTCCTTGATTTGTTTGAGTACCTCCATCCCATCTACCCTGGGCAGCTTCAGGTCCAGCAATATAAGATCTGGTCTCAACCCTCCGGCGCTTTCCTTCCCGCGTTGAAATATGATGTCCAGGGCTTCCTCACCGTCCCTGGCAACAGTAATGTGATTGGCAAGATTGTGTTTTTTAAATGCCCTTAATGTTAACTCAACATCATCAGGATTATCTTCAATTAAAAGAATTTTTAAATTTTTTGGCCGCATGATTTACCTCCCGTAGTTAAATGCGGATTGCGGATTGCGGATTGCGGATTTGTTGTATCGCTTCGCTCTATCATTTTTTATAAATAAAATCCCTTAAATCCGCATTCCCCATTCCGCAATCGAATATTCCATAATCGAATCACTTTTTCCTATTTCTTCTCTTAGCGGTGTTTATTGAAGAAACAGTAATAGCCACAAGTTCATCAGCTTCTTTCATAAGAGATTCTAATTTTTCTATCCTTAAAATTCCTGATTCAATCAGTAACTCCATCCAGTATATGGATTCATCTGCTTCTTCTTCAACAATACCCATTTTTGAAATGAAATCAGCATTCGATTTGGCACGGCACGCCGCGCGATAGTTCGCTCCCACCGAAGTGCCTGAACGTAACAGTTGGTGCCCGATCACATTAGCAGTTCGCCCTTTAGGCAACGATTCAACTAATCGGATAACACGAAGTGCAAACTGCTTTGTTCTCCTCTTTAAATCATCAGAATCCATACCCTACCTATTCCTTTCGTTCCGAAATCCGAAATCAATTTCGGATTTCGGAATGCGGAATGCGGATTGCAGACTGCGGATTTGTTGTATCGCTTCGCTCTATTATTTTTATAAAATTAATAGAATTCCTTAAATCTACATTCCGAAATCCGAAATCGAATATTCCGCAATCCGCAATCCGCAATCCGCAATCGAATATTCCGAAATCCGAAATCAACTTCTCGGTAACGTGAAGTAAAACGTCGTCCCCACATCTATCTCTGATTCCGCCCAGATCCGGCCGCCATGCCTGTGAATTATACGTTGAACAATTGCCAGGCCAATACCTGAACCTTCAAATTCTTCTGCACGATGGAGACGCTGAAACGGAATAAACAGTTTATCAGCGTATTTCATATCAAAACCTGTGCCATTGTCTTTTATAAAAAAAACTGTATGGCCATCTTCAGTCATGGAACTTGTTTCAATTTTCGCATGTTCCCGGATTCTGGTAAATTTCAACGCGTTGGTCAGCAGGTTCGTAAACACGATTTTTACAAGATGAGAATCAGCAATAGCAGGCGGACATTCATGAACAACAAGGTCAACTTTCCTGTCTTTTAATTCATTTTCAAGTGAGTTGTAAACTTCTCTGACAATGGACTCCATATTGATTGTTTTTTTGTCCATGTGATGACGCCCACTGCGGGAAAGACTGAGCATGTCATCTATAAGTTGACCCATATTCTGCGTGCCTGCCCTTACTCTTTGCAGGTAGTGCTGCCCTTGTTTATCTAATATATCCGAATAGTCTTCCAGCAATATCTGGGAAAAACCATCAATATTCCGCAGCGGAGCACGCAGGTCGTGTGAAACAGAATATGAAAAAGCTTCCAGCTCCTTGTTGGCGGCTTGAAGCTGCTTGTTTAAAACATCAAGTTCAGCCCGTGATTCGTTTACATCTTCCATAAGATAAGTAAGAGCTTGTTGTGATTCTTCAATTTTTTTTGTTTTTTCTTCCAGTTCAACTGTTCGTTCATTTATCAGTTCTTCCAGGTGCTCGCGGTGTTTTGTGAGCTCTTCTTCTGTATTTTTTCGCTCAGTAATGTCAATCACAAACGCAAAATAGCATTCAATATTTCCATTGCTATCAAACCGCGGATGAACCAAAAGTTCAATGGGAACTCTTGAACCATCTTTGCGAATATACTCCTTTTCGTATTGTACGGATTTCTTTGTTCTATGAAGTTCTTGCAGTTTATCAGTTTCTGATTCTTCCCATTCGGGGGGTGTCAAGATCTTGTTGCAATCAATGGTTTGTAATTTCTTTTCACTGTAACCGGTGATTTTCTGATAAGCAACATTGCACATGCCGAGGCGTCCATCAGGATAGCCTATGGCAACTCCCACAGAAGCGTTTCGAATTATATCAGCCCAGAAGCGTTCGCGCTGAAGGCTCTCGGTCAGTCCCTCCTCTGCTTTCTTGCGTTTCGTAATATTCATAATAAGACCGATAATAATCAATATTTGCAGAACTACAAAAGCAATCACACTCCAGATCAAAATCTTGTTTTCTTCATAAAAAGATGAAGGTTTGTTTATGATAATACTTCCTTCCGGCAAATCGGAAGTATTGATACCAAATCGCTGCATTTGTTCATAATTGAACATATACTGGGTTTGCGGTTCTGTTAGCACTGAAATATCCAGCGCTTTTTCACCCATCAGAATGCGTTGAGCCATTTCTGCCACAATCTGGCCATGATAAAAACCACCAAGCAGTTTTCCTCCAACAATACCATAAGGTAAAATTTGTACACTATGCCCATACATCGGTCGCGAACTTGCTTTGGATACACGCGAGGCGCCTTCTTCGAAAGCGTAATATTTTTCAAACTTATCACGATGCAATGTTCCCCAATACACTATAGTATCATCGGGTAATTTTCTTACTTTATCCTCAATTTGCTCCATAGACAAACTGTTATCAATACGAGTTGTCCGTATATCTTCATAGTATTTCAATAGTCCTTTTATCTGGTTCCAGAGATAGGTTCCGGTAGGCGAATTTTCAACAACAAAGACGATTTGCCTTGTCCCGGGATGTAATCTTAAAGCAAGGTCTATGGTCCCTTTTACCGAATGAAGTTCAATAATCCCTGTAAATATTTTCCTGTCTATCATATTGGAAATATTGAGATTATTCACTCCGCAGAAAACAATCGGAACTCCGGGAAATAGATCTTGATGAAATTCACGGAGAAAATTAAGCGCATTATCATCAGAAGAAATAATAAGATCAAACTTCCTGTTTCTATATTTATATTTATAAAGATCATACAGTTGTTTTTTGTATTCTGTTTCATAACCTGTGGTTTTGGTATCCATATATTCTACTGAAAGTTTAATATTATTTTTTTCAGATTCCAAAGCAGATTCGATTCCTTTTACAATATTGTCAGTCCAGAGAAAACCCTTGTGGTAAGAATTCAGAACGAGAATGTTTTTTGTCGAATTTTCCTGGGCAAACAGGAATGAATTCAGCAAAAAGATAAAAACTGATAAATTTAATATCATTATGAATTTAATGTTTCTTTTAATATTCATTTTTTTCCTGTATTTTTTAACTCATCCCCGACCCTTCTCTTTAATTGATTTTCCTCTCTTTTTTTTAAGAGAGGGTTGGTGTGAGTTTCTTCTCAAGCTCTTTAATCTTATCCCTGAGCTTCTTGATTCTAAATTCTCTATCTACAAAGAGTTTATTGAATTTTTCTAACTCGCTATTCTTTTCTTTCAGTTTTTTTGTTCTTTCTTCTACAAGTTCCTCAAGATGTTCATGGTGTTTTTTCAGTTCTTCATCTGCCTGCTTCCTCATAGCAACCTGTTTTTCCAATTCCCTGATATTATCAAGAACTTTCTGTTTCTCTTCCTTTAACTGTTTATTTCGTTCAGCCAGTTCCTTTGTTGTATCATTAAAGGTTAAAGCGAGTCTTCCAAGCTCATCATGTGATTTAACGGACATCTGGTGATTTAGATTTCCTCTCCTGATCTCGAAACACATATCAGTCAAACTCTTAAGCCTGTTTAATATAATTTTTTTAGACAGAAAATATATTAACAAGAATGATAAGATTATACCCAATATATTCAGGAATAGAACAAACAATGTATATTGCCTGATTCTGTCGTTAGATTTTTCAAATGAAAGTTCAAGGTGAAGAATACCAACTACTGTATTTTTGACAATAATCGGGTGCAGTGAGATTTGAACAGGGATTTCGTTCTGTCTGGTAAAAGTTATAATATAACCTTGAAATGCTTTATCGATCTGTTCTTTGTTAATCTCATATTCAGGACCGCCGGTAGTAAAGGCAATGCTGCGGTCTCTTTTTATAAGTTCGGCTGATAAAACTTTCTCGTTGAAAAGTTTTTCTATTTTTTCTTTTTGTTTTATACTGTTAAAACTTAAATCACCACTTTCCAGTAGAGTTACATAAGATTCAATTCTGTTTGAAGTCAGTTCCCTTTCATTTTTTATCCTGTTTTGAATTGATAATATACTGATTATTATAATCACCAGAACAAACGGCATCATAGTAAATACAAATATTTTTGTTCTTAAGCTCAAATCAGATATTTTACTTTTTTTCATATAATCTCTTTCATAATCTCACCATAAGCCTGTTGAGCGGTTATATTGCCGTTTAATAGCTGCAACAGTTTTTCGTTAATATTCTGCTGCAAAAGCTGGTTCTTTTCTCCCAGGATGTATCCTGCATTAGCGCTATAATGAACATTGCCGCCATATTTATCTGTGATCTTTGTAAGGAATCGAGCGAAAGGATCATCGCCCATATCAGAAAGACTGATATTACCGGCCACTCCTGTAGGCGCTTTTGCATACCGCACCCATTTCTCGGCAACCCGTGCTCTGCTCCAGAACATCAAAAGCTTAATTGCTTCTTCTTTATTGGCACCATCTTTCATTACAGCCCATGCTGGAATAAAGCCTCCAAGATAATAGTTCACTTTCTGAAATACCGGCAGTTCTGCTGGAATCATCTTTTTTGTTTTTTCTTCGTCCATGCTCATCCAGTGATTATACATCCAGACGCCGTTAACATAAAACAAACATTTATCTTTCAATATAAAATGTCTTGTCTGGTACCAGATATTTTCCTTATGGGAATCTATTAACGGATTATATTTGCCTAGCTCTTCAAAGGCCTTAAACGTTCTCAGAAGAGCAGTATTTTTTTGTTCTGAGCCCGTTTCTTCTTTAACTTTCTTGAAATCTTTGAGTTCGGATTTATAGAGGTTTTGGAATAATAATTCCATAGTAATATAGTTCTTGCTTTCATAAAATGCTGCAATATTAGTATTGTGTTCCTTATTGTATTTATAGACAGCTTTAATGTATTCTAATAGATCGTCAAAAGTCATGCCATGCTCTTTTATTTGAAGACTCATTTTTTCTGCAACGTCTTTATTATAGTAAATTGCGTAGTAATAACCTTCGATATACGGCCCTGCTATTATGCCTCCTGCCTGTTCCCTGTAAACAGGATCATTTATGATAAAGGATTTCTGTGTTTCTTTAAAACCAGGCACATCTTCAAAATTCACAAGATATTTTTTGCCCCACTGTAGATCTCCCAGTTCTTCTGCAGCACGCTGGTAAATGAAGTCATCCAGCCATACAATATCCCAGTCTATATTACCTGTCTTTATCATATGAGCTATAAACCTCCCTGTTTTCTCTCTGCTGCGTAATCCCATTATTTGAACGGGAAATTTGAGATTAATATTTATATCGGGATTCAGTAATTCAAACTCCTGGGCAACCTCTCGCACAAGGGTTTCACGATCATGGTCGCCAAGCCAGTGCCCCATCCAGTTCAGTTTTTTTTCGGTTTGTTTGGAAGTTCCCTTAAAATCATCTCTTTTCTTTACGGTCGACGCATCATTATCAGTACATCCGATTAGAAACAATATTAATAGAACGCATAAAATAAGCTTTGATTTCATAGAATTATTCCAAAATCTTTTATTTTTTTTCAAGCTTCTTTACTTGGGTACAATACAAAAAAGTGACATAAATTATATCAAGTAATCGTTGAACGCGTCTAATTAGCTTAATTGGTGCTTCTTGGCACCGAAATGGTAACGTTTTGTTCTATGTCACTTTTTTGTATTGCACCCTTTTACTTTATCTTTCAGTTCTTTTATCCTGAATTCTCTATTTACAAAGAGATTGTTGAATCGTTCTAATTCTTTGTTTTTTTCTTCAAGTTCTTTTGTTCGTTTCTTTACCAATTCTTCCAGGTGATCATGGTGTTTCGCTAATTCTTCTTCTGCCTGCTTACGCTCAGTGATGTCCTGCAATGTTTCTATGGCCCCGATGACTTCTCCCTGATAGTCTCTTAAGGGAGCTGCTGTGAAAAAAAGCCATCTGCCGCTTTTGCTCAAGTCCGGGAAAAAGGCTTCTGCGTTTCCGGGTAAAGGCATCGGTTACCCGACGCCCTCCCCACAGTTCCGTACTTGAAGAATTCCACTCATACGGTTCCTCAGTATGCTAACGCACTCAGGTTTCCCTAATCAGCGAAAGCGTAACCAAACAGGCGACACCCCGTTTGGCGCATAACTATGCTACCCGGCAAGTTACCACTTAAATGGTTTCCTGCAGCACTCTCTGATTTTATGGTGACACGGTTTGTGGGATCTGAGTCCCTACCATGGTTCATTCCAGAGAACGTTATACCTGGCTTCCTCTTCCCTACAGTGGGTCGCTTGGGTCTCACTTCCCCACCTTCACGAACAGGCAACTTCACCTGTTCATCGGTACTACCGTCAGCTAAGACTGCCACAAAGCCCATCTCGGGTTCGTTCCCTCTCCGGTATCCTCACCCGATACCTTGTTCGCTCCTTTGCTTTCGCTCGCTGGTCAGGATAGAGCGTGCCTTCACAACGCCAGGACTATGCCTTATTGGCTAACCGGCGCCCTTGACCGGATTTATTTACAAGGAGACAGTTGGCTCTCTCCAGTTCCCGAGCTATCCCTGTGAATACATGCCCTGCTCTTAGACCCCGGTGGTGACCTGAACACTTGCCATAATGCATTCAGGTCTGCTGCCTTCCAGCGCATACAAGCTGTCGGCTTTCCCTCGCAATCTTTCGATCATGAGTTTATCTTACCGTCCACAACTATACATTTTTCGGGGCTCAATCACACGGCCTGCATTCTTGTTTCATCCGGCTTCGGACTCTCCTCACGGAGTTGACCCTCGGACGTCTCTACTGACCTGCTGGCTAAGCTTTAGTCAGGTGGGACTTGCGCAGTACCTTACGCCTCATTTCTCAGTGCCAGAGCAAGCTCTGCAAAGAGTTGTATAACGTTAGCACCATTCTCCCCAGCGCCAGAGCAAGCCCTGCAAAGGGGTATATGATTTTATCATATGCGGTCACCCACTGGGTAACATCATCGAATTTCATCCCACTTAACGGGAATCCCAACGATTCGGATTTATCTGGACACGAGTATGCCCCTTTTGTAAAAGTAGATTTTCGAGTTTTGCCATTGTAGTACCCGGCTATCTCTTTTTCTGAGAGTTTGTCCACGATAAAATCGGCCAGAACAGGTCTTTCTTTAGAATATAAAACAGACCACTGTTTTTTTGTGCCGACTATTTGATTTGCAGAAACACCGGTTAGATCTTCACAGGCACTGTTCCAGTGCGTGATAAAGTGTTCTTTGTCGATGACGAAAGTGGCTATCGAAATTCCCTGAACCGTTTGTAAAAGTTTTTCCTCGCTCTCTTGCAGCGCCTTCCCTGCCAGGATCAGTTCCCCTGTTTTCTTCTTCGCAAATGCATTGGCCGTAAAGTATGTGCACGTAATTCCAATTAGCAGCAATAATAGTGAGCCAAGTATGCGGGCAACATTTTGAAACTCAGGCCCCCACATACCCCATATATACCCCTCGCCCACAAAACTGAAGATCAATATTCCACCAAGAATAACGGCATTCATATATATGTAATACAAACGTGGATCTTCCGTGCTTGTTGAAATTTTAAAAAATGTTCTCACTCTCCCTAAATGCAGGAGCGCTTGTGCAATAAAAAGGATCAGCAGTCCATTTACCAGTTCTTTGAACACTATGGAGTGAACTACTGTCAGGGGAATGCCTACATTGTGTGGAGGGTCGTTAAGGGTAAATACCCATCTGAATACAGTGTATAGCAGCACTGTATTGAATATTCGAAATATTATTTCTCCAAGATAGATGTTGTGCCTGGTGCGTGAGAACCATCCAAGCCATACAATCCACATGGTAAACGGAGGCACAGATACCAACGGCCCATAACCGCTTCGTTGGAGCCACAGTATCCACATAGTCTGGCACCCGCCGCAAAGGGCGGATAAAAATCCATATTTCCAGCCCCATGAAAGCGTTATCAACATGGGAAACAGCAGGCCAAAAAGAAAACTCATCCTGTAAGAGCCGTAAAAGACAAAATCCACAGGATAAAAGTTTACGGCAAAGCCCAGCAACCCGAATATTATCGAAATTGCAACCTTGTATGATATAAAGTGAAAATTGAATAGTGAATAGTGAATATTTGTGGTATCGCTTCGCTCCATCATTTTTAATTTCCACAGTTCCTTAAGAAAACCATATCAAATGAAAATTGAATACTGAAAATTGAATACTTGTGGTATCGCTGCGCCCTTTCAATTGAAGATTGAATATTGAATATTGAATGAAGTCGCTTCGCTCCGCCATTGTATTATTTTCTTAAATTTTCAATATTCAATGTCAATATTCAATATTCAATGTCAAAGTTCCTTAAATATTCAATTTTCAATATACAATCTTCAATTCTCAATTGTCCAGCGTCTCCCGCACCTTGCGCGCCAGACCTTTTGGTGTAAAAGGCTTTCCAAGAAAATTCACCCCCGGCTCCAGAACACCGTGATGAACAATTGCGTCGTCCGTGTATCCTGACATATAAATCACCTTCATCTGTGGATAGAGAGGGTGCAGCCGTTTTGTTGCTTCCCTGCCGCCCATCTTTGGCATCACCACATCGGTTATCATCAGATCAATCTGACCATCGTACTCCTGGCAGACCCTCAGGGCATCTTCACCATTTTCAGCTACAAGTATCCTGTACCCATAGCTCTGAAGAGTTTTTTGCGCAAAATTTCGGAGCAAATCATTATCTTCTACGATCAAAACAGTCTCGGAACCGCCGGGATCATCCACAGGGGTTTGTTCTTTTTCCTCCGGCTCGGCGTCTCCCTTGACCTTTGGCAGATAGACCTTGAATGTTGTCCCTTTCCTATGCTCGCTGTAAACCCAGACAAAGCCATTGTTTTGTTTGACAATGCCATAGACCGTGGAAAGACCGAGTCCCGTGCCCTTGCCGACTTCCTTTGTGGTGAAGAAAGGCTCGAAGATATGTTCCTGAGTTTCCTTGTCCATCCCGATGCCGGTATCGCTTATAGCCAGTAATACATAATGGCCTGGCTTTTCTCCTTCAATACCGTGCTCGCGAAAATAATTCTCGTTCAGATCAGCGTTGGCTGTCTCAATGGTAAGCTTTCCTCCATTATGTATGGCGTCTCTGGCATTGATCACCATGTTCATGATTATCTGGTTGATCTGTCCGGGGTCCGCACAGACCTTCCACGGCTCAGGTTCTAAAACCGTTAGAAACTCGATATTTTCTCCGATCGTGCGCTTAAGCATCTTTTTCGTCTCGTTTATCATATCATTTAGATCGAGAACCTCAGGCTTCATCACCTGCTTCCGGCTGAAGG
>Ga0255398_1079_pt1 | contig 14332 bp, 11 predicted proteins | sample ANMaggSeSYBR01K3_FD_182119 | JGI IMG/M metagenome (GOLD analysis project Ga0255398, IMG submission 182119) | Sediment cell enrichment communities from methane seep in Santa Monica Basin, California, United Staets - ANME aggregate JGI... | ecosystem: Environmental > Aquatic > Marine > Cold seeps >...
GCTCAATGCAGATTTGCCCCATTTTGATCCTGAAATGTTTAATCGATCGGATGGAGAGTCATATAACTCATATCCACAAAACAAGAGTTTTGGCGGAGGAGTAAGGATGAATTTTTAATCGAAAAACGTAAAGTTATGAAAAATATAAATTTGAAAAAATATTTATGGTTGGGGATTATGAGTTGTCTTTTTATGTCATGCAGCGATGACGTATTGGACGAAATCAATAAAAACCCAAATGCACCAACTGATGTGCCAATATCGTTACTTCTACCACAGACTATTACAAGTACAATCACTGGAATTGCCGGTGATGGAATTGGGGAATACTCAAGTTTTTTTGTAGAACATACTACCAATGTACATTTAAATCCAAGGATGCCCTATGATATTAACAGTTGGGTATGGACAAATATCTATGCCACTTTAAATGATTTAAAAATAATCATTAATAAAGGATCTGTTGGGGGAGATGAAGAAGGAAAGTATTTTGAGGTAGGAATCGCCAAAATATTGTATGCATATACGCTAAGCATCGGGACAGATTTTTTTGATGATATGCCTCATTCAAAAGCGCTACAGGGAAGCTTAGAGCGGACACCGGATTTTGATGATCAAGAGACTATATACACTTTTCTTCAATCGATCCTTGATGAAGCTGTTGTGGATATCAATAAGGGGTCTTTGGGTAATGTAGCACTGATTGATTTGATTTTTCAGGGTGATCCAGAAATGTGGAAAAAAACAGCTTATGCGTTAAAAGCCAGGCTGTACAACCACTTAAGCAATATAGATGCGGAATCATCTGCGACTAATGCTTTGGATGCATTAGCTAAAGCGTATACCTCTGAAGATGAAGGATTGATTTTTGATTTATATCTTGTTGGATCAACTAATGATAATCCTTGGGCAGCATGGCAGAAAAGTGAGGATACTTATGCAGTAAGTGTAACCTTTATTGACCTACTAAATAGTTTTAATGATCCTGGATTTGTGGATCCTAGGGCAGAAAGGTGGTTTACTAAAATTGAGGATGAATTTGTGGGAGCTCCCGCCGGTGAATCGGAAACAGATCAAACGCATGTTCTTTATTCTACTCCTTCAGAAAACGTATTTTTTGATGAATCTCCTCAACCGCTACTTACCTATGATGAAATGAAATTTATTGAGGCAGAAGCGAATTTTCGTAAAAACAATATGACAGAAGCCAATGCAGCCTACGAAGAGGCGGTGACCTCAGCATGCAGAAGATCCGGTATTTCTGAAACGGATATCAATGCCTATGTGAATCAAGGGAAAGTATTTCCTGGAGAAGGTGGGTTAACGCTTGACCATATAATTGAGCAAAAATATATTTCCTTTTGGATGTTCCAATCAATTGAAGCATATAATGATTTCAGAAGAACTGGTATACCTCAGATGAATGATCCCAGAGGTACACCCCTCCGATTGGCTTACCCTCCAACAGAAATAAGTAGGAATCCAAATACGCCATCTAATATCAATGATATTACTATCTATGAAATACCTGTATGGTGGGCACTACAATAGTATAATGACTTAAATGAAAAAAGTGACATCCCTATAGAAGATTCTTGCCGGGATGTCACTTTTTTCTCCTATTCAAACCCTTAAATTTTACTAGGATGAAAAATTATTCCTTTTACTTTTTGATTATATTTTCTTTGTTGATGGTCCAATGTGTTTCACAGAAAGGCAAGAAAAATAAAAATGCCTCTTTAAAGACTCAGACTCATCCTGATTTACAATACACGAAAGGTGTATTGTATAATACCAAGGAGGATGGCTACCGTGGTATATGGTATATGAATCAACCCTCTAATGATGAGTATGTGTATAAATACAGTGGGGGCCTGGGTACTTATTGTGCTAAGCATAATCCATTTGCAATATACCGAGCGGAAGTAAATAAAACATTTTTTTGCTATGGAGGTACGGATAAGGAAAATTCTACCTTGTTGCATATGGTTTCATTCTATGATCATACCACCGGAGAAGTCCCTAAACCTACGCTGGTATTGGACAAACAAACCACCGATGCACATGACAACCCGATAATGTCTATTGATGCACAGGGCTATATTTATATTTTTTCCACTTCACATGGTACCAGTCGTACGTCTTATATTCACAAAAGCAAAAAGCCCTACGATGTAGAAGCTTTTGAAAAGGTGGAAGCTACTAAAATGGAAGAAGGCAAAGCTGTTCCTATGACAAATTTTTCGTACATGCAAAGCTGCTATATACCTGATAATGGGTTTGTTAATTTTTTCACTCGCTACAATTACCCCGCAGATCGTACCATCTGTTTTATGACAAGCCCGGACGGTGAGAAATGGTCAGAATGGAAACGTATTGCAGCCATAAAAAAAGGACATTATCAAATTAGTGCTGTTGGTGACGGTGTTGCAGGATCATCCTTTAACTTTCATCCGGATACTAAAGAAAAAAAAGGTTTAAACTGGAGAACCAATCTATATTATGTAGAAACTCATGATTTTGGAAAAACCTGGCAAACCGCTGGTGGCACTTCTCTGGAATTGCCACTAACAGAGATAGAAAATCCTGCTCTTGTACATGATTATTATAACAAAGACATGAATGTGTATATGAAAGATATTACCTATGATAAGGAGAACCGGCCAGTAATCCTTTACATTACTTCTAAAGGGTATGTAGCAGGGCCAAAAAATGATCCCAGAACCTGGCATACCGCTAGTTGGAATGGGGAAGGATGGACTGTCAACGATATTACAACCTCGGATAATAACTATGATATGGGATCATTATTTATTGAAGAAGATGGTACCTGGAGATTGATAGCTCCTACCGAAACCGGCCCGCAACCATACAATCCAGGCGGGGAAATTGCCATGTGGGAAAGTGAAGATCAAGGACAATCCTGGTCAAAAGTAAAGCAACTTACACAGAATAGCGAGTTTAATCATACTTATGTACGAAGACCCGTCAATGCTCATACGGATTTTTACGCATTTTGGGCAGATGGTCATGGGAGGCAGCCTTCAGAATCAAGTCTCTATTTTTGTGACCAGTCCGGCAAGGTCTTTAAGCTGCCAAAGAAAGTTCCTGAAGCAATGGGAGCACCTTTAAAAATCACATTATCAGGCAATTAAAATATTTATCGGATAATATTTGTTTAATTCAATCAATTGAAAACATGAACGGTGAGTGTGATAAAGCTTTGCTGATTAATTAAACACTTCAAAATTGACAATTAAAAAATGCCATACAATTTTAAAATCAAAAGAACTCTTAAAATATTGAATTATGAATTACATTAAATTTTTTACGGTATTTGTGTTAACACTTTTTTTTACTGATAGTGTAGTTTCTCAATCATTAAACAACACGAAGCATATTGGTTATCGGGGAATTTGGTTCGAACTCGGCCAGAAAAGTGACAGATATGTTGGAGACAAATACTCCGGTGGCTTATCATTTTGTTTCAGCCATACTCTCGAACCAATGGCAATTTATTCGCCTGAAGTGGATAAAACATTTTTTGTTTACGGAGGGACAACCGAACCGGAGGAAAGACATCTTCTAATCATGGCTTCTTATTATGATCATGCGAACCATCGCGTGCCTAAGCCTACAATTGTTCGTGATCAATTGGGAGTTAATGATCCCCATGATAATCCAAGTATTACTATTGATGATGATGGTTACATCTGGATTTTTATTGCCGGTCGTGGCCGTAATCGCCCGGGGCAGATATTTAAAGCAACTAAACCTTACTCGGTCGATGAATTTGAATTAGTCATCGAGCGTGAACAAACTTATTCCCAGATTTGGTATGTACCTGGGAAAGGATTTATGCACCTTTTGACGCTTTATACGGGAGTTCGTGAGCTTTATTGGGAAACAAGTGCGAATGGTGACGACTGGACTCCTGAGCCTCCAAAAGATTTGCAGAAGTTTGCCGGAATTGAAGGACATTATCGGGTTAGCCGAATTGACCAGAGCAAGCAACGAATAGGTCAGGCATTCAATTACCATCCTGATGGTAAACCTGACAACCGTACGAATGTTTATTATGCTGAAACCAAGGATTTCGGCAAAACATGGACAACAATTAGCGAGCAGGAGCTTTCTCTTCCGTTAGTTAATCGTGACAATCCTGCCCTGGTGACTGACTATGAATCTGTTGGCAGAATGGCATATATCCAGCAACTGCTGTTTGATGATGACGGAAATCCTGTTATTTTGCTTGTTACAAGTGAAGGATACGAACCCGGACCGAAAAACGACCCGCGGATATGGGAAATAATAAGATGGACAGGAGAAAAATGGTTGACACATGAAATTACAAGATCCGATCATAATTACGATGCGGGTGCCCTATATATTAACGGAGACCGTTGGGCACTTATCGCCCCGGCGCTTCCAGGTCCTCAGCCTTATTATACCGGCGGAGAAATAGGTTTGTGGGTGTCGTACAATAAAGGTGAAACATGGAGACTGGAACGTGAAGTAACCCGAAATAGTCCACAAAACCATAGCTATATTCGGCGTCCGCATAATCCGGTTGACCCGTTTTTTGCCATGTGGGCAGATGGTAATTCAGAACAATTTTCAATATCCCATCTTTACTTTACCAACTCAAACGGCACCAGGGTGTACATGTTACCTTATACAATGGAAGGCGATTATGCAGAGCCCATACTGCTTGTCCCGCCCACTCCGCCGGGAGAATAGATATTATAAACTATTATTGTCCGGTTAAAATAATTTTCCAGAAGTTTTATCAGTTATTCGTCTGATAATCAATATCTGTTAGTTTGATCATCAAAAGTAAGCCCCTGCTAATTTTGGAAACAGACTATTTTGATATTCGGCCTTCTTCTTTTCTACAATACTTATCCAGGCCTTTTCAGGATCATTCAAAAATTTGTAGATATCGATGTAGTTCATTAAATGTTGTCTGATAATCGAGGCCATGTTTGAGAATGACCAGTTGCGCTTGAGCCTTGACTTGATAACGCTTATCAAGAGATTAGCGATCAGGCTGACCCATATCTGTATTTCTATTGCATTTACATTATCTCCCAGGAAATATTTCAAGGGAAAGTTCTGCTTGAGTTGTTTGAAGAGAGTTTGTCGGGTAAAGGACTGGCGCGGAACCGATTGGCCCGTCTCCAGCCCCTCCCCATCAGAACCGCTCGTGAGGTTTTCCCTCAAGCGGCTCACCCAATGAGATTCTTCGTAAGGGTTATGAGTCCTGTGGTTCATGATATAGACTTTCACTTGTATGCCTCCGCGTTCTGCAGGGGTTGGAGCTTCCAATCCCAAAATAACTCAAGAACATCGTAAAGGTATTCGTTACTCCACCTACGCCAGCCTACTCTACGCTTTTTCCGCCGCTTCCTCCTTGTAAGCAGGGTACGCACTTTCAACTCAAGATAGTCCCTCACCTCGCTAAAAGCTCGGTTTGAGTTTCCAATCCGAAAATAGCTGACCCAACCGGCAACAGCTTCATTGATCTTGGCAATAATCTCTTTTGTCGGAGAAGCTCCTCCATTCCTGATTATCTCCCGTATTTTTGATTTTATTGCCTTGCGGGCCTTTTTCTTCGGTGTCATGAGAATAAAGTACTTTGTTCCCTGCCGGTTCATGACTCGTCGAAGATCAAATCCGAGGAAGCTAAATGATTCACTTTTGAACATGTCTACAATCTGAGTCTTTTCTTCATTAAGAGTCACAATGCATACTTGATTTAAGTGAACAGTCAAAAGGAGTTTATGTGATTATAATAGTTACAGATAGTGGAATAATAGTTGAGAAAGTAGTGCTGGAATAAACCAGTCCTTCGCAGAAAAGACGAAAATTAGGACAAAACAGGACAAATAGTTTTTCTGTTTGCTCATATACCAATATTTTATTGGCTGTTTTGGCAGTTGACAAATAGTTCGGACATTGAGACATTTAGAATCGGGTTTGACATTTTTTTAATTGTTCATATCGGACTTCACCTATTGTCTCTTAAACATAAAAACAACGAATTTAAGGACTGGATTTCGTGGACAATTATTGCAGGAGCAGGAATTTGTGGACTTCTTGACTTAATTTTAAAGTAGAACAACAATGTGGAATTACGATAAACACCATATTGGCCGTTACTGGGTTCAATCTGATGAAAATTCCATTGGGTAGAAACCGGCTTCGTTACTAATCAGCCGGTAAACACAACATCCCCGTCTCCATCCTGGATTTCAAGATTATCAGGAACCAGGTCAGCCATGTTTTTATGAGTGAAGATCAATTGTGGCATGTTCCGGATAGAGAGGAACCATTTCCTGTGACCCGCGAGTTGTTCCATCAAAAGTGGATGGCGGATGGTGGAATATGCACAACCCGAGGAGGCCATGGTTTTGAGGATGACATCTGCCATGTGCGGAAAGATATCATTGTTTTCCGTCAGGGTGTAGGGAACCGATAGCCTGAGGTTATGGATCACCAGCCACATAAAACCAATGCCCCTGTTTCCGGGTAAAGTAAACTTCAGCAGGTGATTTTCGAATATTTTGGCTTCATATGAAAAATGATAATCTATGGGATTCACCTGGTCAGTTGTCACCCAGGGATATTCCAGGATCCACCTGAAAACATCAACATCCCTTCTGAACAGTGATTTTTGCTGTTCCTTTTCCACAAGCGACCTTAGTGCATTATCCTGTATGGTGATTTTTTCTATGGTGCAGTCTCTATCCTCCGGAGATTGAATTTTTTGAAGTTTTCCCTCCCTGATCCGGTTCACCAGGTTGTCCCCCTTTTGTAATACATTGCCAAAGCCTGTTCGTTTACCTAACAACTCTTTTGATGATGCTCTCAGGTAAAACCGTTTACCCTCCCGGCGGGTCAACACCGGAAATTGACCGGTCCGGTCATAAACAGCTTTGGAATCAGGGGCATAATTGGTGTACAGTAACCTTCCGTCCCAGTAAGCTTCGGCATGCTGTAACAGCTTGGTGGAGATACCCTTCCTTCTGAATTCAGGAGATACATAATTTCCACTGAGCCAGGCGAACCGGCGTTTACTGCCCTTGCGATCATAAAAGCAGTCGGGTAGCAGTGTCCTGTATGCCACCAGTTTGCCTTCATGGTGCATTTCAAAGAGGACGTGGTCGGTTTTCTCAGCCCTTGGATTATTCAGGTATGAGACGAGGCGCAGGGGACTGATGGATACTATTCCGGTAATTCCGGAAGAAACGGGTGTTAGACGGGGTTCCAGTTCCTTCAGGGTATATGCTTTCAGTTCCATGGAACCTGTTATTCGTTCTGGATCAACCTGTCGATATCTGCTTCACTCAGGTTTGCACCCGTAAGCTTCCCTTCTTCACACTTAAGGGTTCTGGATGAAAATCTCTTGATCAGGTTGTAATTGTGGGTGGCCATCATTACAGCACGGCCGCTTTCAGAGATGTCCCAGAGGATTTTCATGATATCATCGGATGTGGCCGGATCCAGGTTTCCGGTAGGTTCATCGGCCAGGATGATCTCAGGATCATTGAGTAACGCCCGGGCTATCACTACACGTTGCTGTTCTCCACCGGAAAGCTGGTGAGGCATCTTGTACCCTTTGTAACCCAGGTCCACTTTTTCCAGTACCTCCGCAATACGGTCTTTGATCTCTGCTTTGTTTTTCCAGCCTGTTGCTTTAAGGGTGAACTCCAGATTGTGATCAACAGTACGATCAATAAGTAACTTAAAGTCCTGGAATACAATTCCCAGCTTTCTCCTCAGATAGGGAACCTCTTTGCGCCTGATCTTTTCCAGGTGGAAACCTGAAACCAGGCCAGTACCTTCTATAAGGGGCAGTTCTGCATTCAGGGTTTTAATCAGGCTGGTCTTTCCGCTGCCTACCCTGCCTATTACATAAACAAATTCACTTTTTCCAACTGTAAGATTTACATCCGTCAGAATGATGTGGTCATCTACACCGATGACAGTATTTTCGAGGGTGATGACATTGTCCAGTGCCATATCAACTTGAATATCCGGCTAAATTAAGAATTAAAATCATACTAAAAATTAACATTTATCTGTTAATTAAAAAGAAATGACACCAAAAGAGCCGCCGGGAATTATCGTACTTTTATCAAGTTAATCCAATGCATATGATCCATCCGAAAAAGACAATTGTATTCATTATAATCATCGCTGCTTCCTTCACTGTATCCGGTCAGAAAAGCGCGGTTTATGAGTACGGAGACAACGATTACCTGAAGGGGCTCGAACTTTTTGAAAAGGAAAAATACGGTGCTGCCCGGCAGGTGTTTGACAGGTTGTTAAAAAAAACCCGGGGATCCCGCTCTGAGATTCGTTCAGAAGCGTCATTCTATAGAGCCATGTCGGCAGTTGAATTGCGCAATGATGACTCTGAGTACCTGGTTCATAGTTTCATATCGGAGTATCCTGAAAGTCCGCATGTGGATGAGGCCGCATTCCGTCTGGCCGATTTTTTCTACGATAAAAACAGCTGGGCCAGGAGTATTTCCTGGTATAACAGGGTGGACCGGCATAAGCTGGACAGGACCGGGCTTTCCGAGTATTACTTTAAAAAGGGGTATTCCTATTACAAACGAAATGATTTCGAAGGTGCCAGGGTCAATTTTTATGAAATCCTTGAAGTGGAGTCACCCTACAACTCTCCTGCCACATATTATTATTCCCACATCCACTATACTGATGGGAATTATGAGACTGCCCTGATGGGATTCCGGGAGATTTACAGCGATCCTCTTTTTTCGGGCATTGCTCCCTATTATATATCACAGATCCTGTACATGCAGAAAAAGTATGATGAAGTCATTGAGTTTGCTCCGCCGCTGATGGATTCAATATCTGAGAGGCGACTGGGCGAAATGTCAAAAATTATCGGAGAGTCTTATTTCATGCTGGCAAATTACAGGGAGGCCGTACCCTACCTTGAAACCTTCCAGTCAAATACGAAAGCCTATACCATTCATGACCGTTACCAATTGGCGTTTGCATACTATATGAATGAGGAATATGAGAATGCCAGGAAATTATTTGAGCAGATCAGCTACAGGAAGTCGGAGATTGCCCAGAGTGCATTGTATCACCTGGCCGATTGTTATCTCCATCTGGGGGACAAGAATAAAGCGCGAATCGCATTTTCACAGGCAGCGAAAATGGAATTCGATCCCCGGATTCAACAGGATGCACAGTTCAATTATGCCAAGGTGACCTATGAACTCTCATACAACCCTTTCAATGAGGCCATCAGGGCCTTTGAGGATTATATCAGGTTCTATCCTGCGGCGGACAATACGGATGAGGCCTACAATTACCTGGTCATGGCCTACCTGGGTACCCGCAATTACAGCATGGCCATGGTATCCCTGGAGAAGATCAGACAAAAAGATGCGAAGATCGAGAAAGCATACCAGAAAGTGTCATTCTACCGGGGGTTGGAACTCTATAAGAACCTTCGATTCAATGAAGCTGTGGATGCCTTCGAAAAATCCCGGCAATATACTGCACATGATCCGGTGATCGCTGCCAGGACCTATTTCTGGTTGGGAGAAGCAGCCTATCGTTCCGGTGATTCAAAGACAGCCAGGCTCTATTACAATGAATTCATGAAAGATGGCAGCTCCAGGCAGCAGCAGGAGTATCCGCTGTGTCATTACAGCATGGGTTATATCTTTTTTGAGGAGCAGGCGTATGATGAGTCCCTGAACTGGTTTGGCAGGTACATCCAGTTTGAGAAGGGAAAACAATCCTCTACGTTGTCTGACGCTTATAACCGGATGGCTGACTGCTATTTCATGAAGACCAGTTATTGGCAAGCCATTGAGTATTATGATCTGTCCATTGCATCCGGGAAGGCAGATGCAGATTATGCCCTGTTTCAGAAGGGTTTTACCCTGGGACTGCTGGACAGAATACCCCGGAAGGTGGATGTGCTTATTCAGCTAACAAAGGAACACCCGGAATCCAACTTTGTGGACGATGCCCTGTTTGAGATCGGCAGGAGTTTTGTGGTGCTGAATGATCTGGCTGAAGCACAGGTCTTTTATGAATTGCTCGTGAATGAACACCCCAATTCAAGCTACACAAATAAGGCGCTTAACCAGCTTGGTCTGATTTACTATAACGGGAGTGAATTTGACAGGGCACTGGTGTATTATGAGCAGGTTGCCACCAATTATCCGGGAACTCCTGAGGCAGATAATGCACTGATGAGTATTAAGAACATTTATGTCAGAAAGGACAACGTTGAAGGATACCTGGCATTTGTTACCGGGCTTGGACAGGATATTTCCATGAGGGAACAGGATTCTCTTTCCTATACTGCTGCAGAGATTGTGTATACGCGGGGGGATTGTGCTGAGACGGTGCGCGCATTCAGGGATTACCTGGATGCTTTTCCAAATGGCAGGTTCCTGTTGAATGCCCACTATTACAAGGCAGATTGCCAGCTAAAGTTGCAGCAGAACCAGGAGGCATTGGTCTCCCTGGATTACATCATCGGGCAACCAAGGAATATGTTTACCGTCCCCGCACTGGAGGCAGCTTCAAAGATCAACTTCAGACAGGAGAATTACCACCGGGCGGCGGATAACTATTTGGCCATGATTGAAGTAGCAGAGCAAAAGAGCAATATCAATAATGCCCGGGTTGGTTTGATGCGGTGTTATTTTGAGCTGGGAGAATATACAAATACCATTGAAGCTGCCAGGCAGGTACTGCTGCTGGACAAGCTGCAGGAGGAGGAAATTCGTGAAGCGAATTTCAACATAGCAAAATCGTTCCAGGAACTGAATGAAGATGATTTTGCGTACGATTTTTACAGGAAGGTAGCGCATGAGGTGAACAGCATCGAAGGTGCAGAATCAAAGTACCGGCTGATTGAAATCCTCTTTGATCGCAATGAAATTGAAGAAGCTGAGGAAGAAGTATACGGCTTTATCGAGATGAATACCCCCCACCAGTACTGGATGGGAATGGCATTCCTTGCCCTTTCGGATATTTATATTGCCAAAGATGATGAATTTCAAGCCATCAATTCACTTCAGAGCCTGATCGACTACTATACCATCCCGGATGATGGGATCATAGCCAATGCAAAGCAGAGAAAGGCAGCACTGACCCAGCAGGCTGAAAGCGACATTGCCCCGGAATCCGGACCGGCTCAATAATGAACCTCATGAAAAAGAATGAAATGAAAGATATCAGAAAAGCATTATCCATCCTTTTGATCCTGTGTGCCGGCTCCGTTTTCCCGGTCACCATTTTTGCTCAGCAGGAAGAGGTGAGGGTAGTAAAACCTTACTCTCCTACACTATCGGGGGCTGAGAAGATCCAGTTATTGCCAAACCTGGATGAGGAAATTGATTATGATCCTCCGCAGTTTACCTATCAGCTGTTTCAAAAAAAATATGACAGCAAGTTCAGGGTAGAACCCATCAGGGCTGCCAGGATGGTACAGATGCCGTTAAACAAGCTATACAAAAGTCAGCTTACCCTCGGCATGGGCAACTACCTGACTCCACTGGCTGAATTGAAAGTGAACCAGCTGAGATCCCGAAACGGAACATTTGGATTGAACCTGAAACACCACTCCATGAACGGTAAGGTAAAACTGGATAATGATCTGAAGGCTGAAGCAGGATTCAACGAGAACCTGGGTGAGGTTTTCGGAAGCAGGTTCCTGAAAAAAGCAGTGTTGGATTATAAGGCAGGGGCCAGTTATAATTCCTATGTCCATTACGGAGTGGATCCCGGCCTTGATACTGTGCTTGCAAGGGAGGATTGGGTGCACCCTTACTTCACGGCTGCAGGAGGTATCGGGCTTCACTCCATGCATGCCGATTCTTTCCATTTCAACTATGATGCTTCACTTGAGTATTTCTATTTCACCCACCAATTCGACCAGTCGGAACATGGTGGAAAGGTCAATTTTGAGTTCAATAAGAAGCTGAGAGTCATTGATATTGCAGGGGAGGCCGGAGGTGCTTTCTACGGACATTATCCAGACTGGGATACCGTGTTTGGAAACCATACAATGATCTGGCTTAATCCCCACATTGCGAAAAGCTCAGATGAATGGAAATTCACTGCGGGATTTAATGCATATGCTTCGATTGAGAACAACATCATGACCCCGCATTTTTATCCGAAAGCTACCTTTCAGTTCAATATTGTAAAGGAGGTGATCATTCCCTATTTCGGTGTGGATGGTTATCTGGAATCCAACAATTACCGGAAAACAGTGGAAGAGAATCCCTATGTGGTACCCGGACTGGCCCTTCGACCCACCAACCACAAACTAATCGCTTATGCAGGATTGAAAGGCCGGTTCTCAGATGCACTGGCATGGAACATCAAGGGGAGTTATTCCATCATCGACGACCAGTACTTTTTTGTAAATGATACCAATAGTACCCTGATGAACCAGTTTTCCGTGGTGTACGACGATATTACACTTATCAACCTTCACGGGGAGTTAACCGTCCGGCCCAATGATTCATGGAAAGTGTTCTTCAAGGGTAATTACTACAAATACACCCTTGTGAGAGAGGACTATGCGTGGAACAAACCCTCCTTTGATATTTCCCTCCAGGCACGTTACAATATGAGCGATAAAATCCTGATGAATGCAGGGATTTACGCCATTGGCCAGCGCTATTATGAAAATTTCAACCCTGCGGCGGATCCGGAAACCCTTCCCCTTACAGTAGACGCCAACCTGGGGATCGAATACCGCTTCAGCAAATTGCTTTCATTCTGGGCCCGGTTCAACAACATGGCTGCACAGAAATACTACCTGTACAACCAGTATCCGTCATACAGGTTCAGGGCGATGCTGGGATTGACGTATGCATTGTAATTCCTTTTCTTTTTACTTGTCTTTTTCTCGTTACAAAATCAGATGCAATCAGTTTTCTCATTTATGTATTATTACAGGGTCAGATCGCCCATTCTTTCCAAACTTTCCTAACTTTATCAAACCTAACATTCTAACACCTTCCTCATGTACCTTCGCAAGTTTACTTTTCGAGAAAATGCCGGAAAACAGATCGAGTGGTTGATCGATAATGTGAGCCTGGGGGAGATCAACCTGATGGTTGGGAAGAACTCAAGCGGCAAGACCAGGACATTGAACGCTCTTACCGACCTGGTCAGCATGCTCAGGGGAAGGGGCACCAGTGCCACTGGTCCGGTCAGTTATAATTTGCAGTTCAGGAACAGTGATAACCTTATGAGGTATGAGCTGGAGTATGACCTGGATACCATTCAGATGGAGAGGTTATACATGGGTGAAGAGCTGGTCCTGGAGCGGGGCGAAGATGGCAGGGGGGTCATTAAGTATGAGTCAACCCCCGGCTCCATATTCCTGGAGTTCGAGATACCTCACTATCAGCTGGCTTGCTACGCTAAACGCGACAGGCTGCAGCACCCTTTTATCGAAATCATTCATGGTTGGGCCATTAGTTTGAGAAGATTTGATTTCAGTGGCGAGCTTGGAAAATCCAGATATGCCCTGAAGTCGGCGTTCGAGGTGAAAGAGATTGACTTTAGCATTACGAATAATTCGCTTGTCCCGGTAATTTCAGTGGCGAATAAGGAATTTCCCGGATTCCGGGAGAGGGTCCTGCAGGATATGAATGAGATTGGTTATGCCCTGGAGGATTTCGGAATTATCCATTTTTCGGAACGCTACAGCAATGCAGACCAGGACAGGTATGCTGTTTATAACACAGAAACAGGCCTCGAGAAGCAAGTGACCCAGCGGGATATGTCTCAGGGGATGTTCAGGGCTTTTTCGGTCCTGGTCCAGGTCAATTATTACATCCTGTGTGGCCACAAGGGTTTTGTGATCATTGATGACATTGGCGAGGGACTGGATTTTACCAGGGCTACAAAATTGGTGCAATTACTGATTATTAGGGGCAAAGCGGCAGGAATCCAGCTGATCATGTCCACCAACGATTCATTCATCATGAATGCGGTGGATATCGAAAACTGGGCTGTTCTCATGCGGGAAGGGAACAAGATCAGTCTCTATAACTACGAGAACTCCCGGGAGATCTTTGAGGACTTTAAATTTACCGGGCTTAACAATTTTGACTTTTATGCCAGCGAATTCTTCAAATCCGGATTCCAGGATGAAGAAAAGGGAGAGGGAGCGGAGGAATGAAGAAGCTTGCCATTTTCGTGGAGGGTCTCACTGAACAGATCCTGGTAAGGCATATGCTCCAGGCAGTGTTGGAGCGGAACAGGATTGCCATCCAGACGGTGAAGATCACGGGAGGGCACA
>Ga0255398_1082_pt1 | contig 14107 bp, 8 predicted proteins | sample ANMaggSeSYBR01K3_FD_182119 | JGI IMG/M metagenome (GOLD analysis project Ga0255398, IMG submission 182119) | Sediment cell enrichment communities from methane seep in Santa Monica Basin, California, United Staets - ANME aggregate JGI... | ecosystem: Environmental > Aquatic > Marine > Cold seeps >...
CCAAAGTCGAGTGAAGCACCCCTTTCGTAAACTTTTTTGTTGTAAATCCAACATGTTATCTCATAGGTCCGCCCCCACCACCCCAAAAGGGGGGGAGAGGCTCATCATCGGGGGGAGGCACGATGCAGCAGAGGCCATAACTCCCTGGTACCGCGATGGCGCCAGGATCATGGACCCACGTGGGCGCTGAACGGTTTGTGGCATTCCACGTCCCGTCTCCGTCTGAAAAGAGGATAGGTACCGTTGCCCATGTGGATCCCGGGTTGTAAAAGGCTATGTCTGATATGCCGTCATCATTATAATCCCCTGATATTGCAACTTGTGAAAAGGATAGCGTAATCAGTATGGAAAGAGTTAAGATTTTAAAAATACTATACATTTGTTTCATAATAATTTTTCCTCCCTTATTGTTAGCGGCTCTGTGAAAAAGTTAAAAACATTCCAGAATATCTGAATGAACTTTACAAACTCAATACAATCAAGCGACACCACCTCCTTTTTAAAAGGTTACATTTTTGCATTTGTTTGCCTCCGGCAATCGTTTGAAAGCTGAGAGGAGTGTTTGCCAATTTATCAGGCTTTTTTCGTGAACACAATGTACCGAAGGTACAGTTTTGGTACAGTCGGGGAGAAAAAAAAGTACAGTCTCAGACTGTACTTTGACTGTACTCTTGACTGTACTTTTTGGAGAAGTTGGGATTAAAAGCAGGCGCGGGATAAAGCAGGTAAAATACAACTGGTTGTTTTCATTACTTATTATGATTTTGGTCGGTCGGCTACTTCTTTCCCAGGTTCATGCGCCTGGTATACTCGATGACCTGTCGGCGATTTTCCAGGTGAAGCCGCTCGATGATTTCACCCATGTGGTACTTGATGGTGCGCTCTGATAGAAACAATTTTGCACCAATCTCTTTATAGATCAACCCCTGAGCAAGCAGGGTCAGAACCTCAATTTGTCGGGACGTCAGAGCTTCCTCTTTTTCCACAGGCTGTCCGGTTGATCGGATGGTACGCCCTTGGCGGGAAAATTCCTCCAGAACCCGGCCGGCGAGGCTGGGTGAGAGAGGCGCCTCCCCGTTCATCAATCCCGAGAGCAGTTCAAAGAACTTGTCGATTTCTTCGGCCTTGAGCAGATAGCCGCATGCCCCGCTTTTGATCGCCTCGAATAGATCCTCGTCGTTTTCTGAGTAGGTGAGCATCACGATTTTGATGTCAGGCTGTTCTGCCTTGATCAGGCGGGTGGCCGCCAAGCCGTTGAGCTGCGGCATCTGGATATCCATGAGGATGACATCGGGTTTTAAGGCGCGTGCCTTTTCAAGCGCTTCCAGCCCGTCGATAGCTGTTCCGACCACGTCGATACCACGTATTTTCAACAAGTTCTTAAGACCATCCAGGAACAATGGGTGATCATCTGCTAAAAGAATTCTCATGTCTCCTCCTTTAACCAGGGCACCCGAATGATGACCTGGGTCCCCTTACCAGGTGTCGGGTTTACCTCTAAGCAGGCTCCCACCATATCGGCCCGGCCTCGCATCGACCGCAACCCAAAACCCGCTTTCTCACCGATTTCCTCAGGATCAAAGCCCCTACCGTCATCTTCGACCGTAACGCGAAGCTCACTGTCATTGAGGGCAAAAATTATCCGCGCCGTACAGGCACCGGAATGTCTCCTGACATTCGTCAACGCCTCCTGAATGATCGGTTGCAATTGTGCCTCGATGGTGGAATCGAATCGTTTCTTCTCCAATTCGGGAGGAGCAACCAATTCGGTATGGATTCCGTAGCTATGGCTATAGTGGTTGAGGTACCGGCGAAGCATCGATAGAAAGCTGTGTTCCGGGGAAGAGCGCGTCTTGACCCCAAGCAAGTACTCCCGAACAGATTCCTTGGCTTTTTGAGTCACATCGGCCAGGTTATACAAGCAAGACTCGACCGATACCGTATCTTGTCTAGCGAGAAGATCACAGGCTGCCTTGACCTGCAGTTGCGCTGTCGCGAGCATTTGGCCGATGCCATCGTGCAACTCGCGACCCAGCATCTCTCGCTCCTTAAGCATGGCCAGGGTCCGCTGGTGATCCAGAAGCTGCGTTTGGATCCTTTTCTGATCTGTAATGTCGTGAAATAAAATGAGACGTCCAAGCTGGAAACCGCGTCGATTAACGAGAGGCGAAATGGAAATTTGATACCAGCGGGCATGGGTATCTCCGACGAGGGCTTCATATTGCGTTTCACCTGAATCATGGACAAGGCCTAACAACTCGGGAAAAGCATGCAGGATTTCAGTAACATCCCTGCCGAACACCTTTGATCTGACGACATCGAGGATTTTTTGTGCCGCTTCGATAACGTCGGCGATGCGGTTTTCGACGTCCAGCACCACCATTCCATCCGACATCGTTTCGATGACCGTATGGCGTGCGACCGGCACCACATCAAACATGCGGAGGCGAAAAAAGGCTAAGGCATAAGGCAACAGAGTAAAAATCAAGACCATGGCCATTGGGTTGAGCGACTCGATGGGGTTCTGATGCGATACATGAAGTAAAGCGGTAGCTCTCATGATCAACGGCGAGATGAAAAGCCCCGCGGCGATCCAGCGGTGCCTTGGAAAGTGCACAAAGAGCCAGGCTATTACTGCCAGGTGCACAAGGCTCAAGGAAAAGCCGTAGACGATAGCAATCCAGTCTGCTGGTCCCCTCTCAATATGAATCGAACCGTCGATCCAGGTCTGCGTCCAAACGAGATGGTGCATCTCATTGGTCAAAATCAACAGCACGAATGCCAGCGGGACAATGACCAGCGCGGCAAGTGTCAGCCAGGTCAGCCATTTGCCCAACCCGGCATACTCAAGGGCTAAGCACAGCGCGGCACTGGCCATCGGGAGAATAAAGGCTACCTCGAATTTTAGCCAGAATATCCTTGTGGCATCATCCGTGCCGGCCAACCTCAAGGCATTGGCTGATAACCATAGTATTGCAAATGCCATTAGAATAATAAAGGGAACTGCTCCGGGCGCAGTGCGGTGTCTAATGCCGTGAATTCCAAGAACGAATATGAACAAACCAGATATAAGCATGGGCCAGATATAAGGAGTATATTCATAGGGCAGTGCCATTGTTCAATAACTCCGGCAATATCATGGTTGGTGGGAGAACGACCTTTTCATCAACATCCGGATACAGCAACAAATCCAAAAGATCCAAGCGAACAGCGGGAACCGTGGAGGCTAATGGTTCACTCTTCACACTGCTTGTTGTCAACGATATTTAAAGATTACGATCAATTTAAAAAATAAACAAGAACTATTTGACGCAAATATCGTGCTAATGGGCAACTTTCACCGACAGCCTTCCACCTATTAACCTGTCTTACAATCTCTTCATGAGTGATTCCAGTTTTTCTGAGGATGTAACTTTTTTGTCACGACGGTCATCAATCGAGACTGTAGTAACTACTCGCTGAACGCCTTTTTCAAAGGGAACCGAGTGAATTTTCTTAACCAGCATCAGAATATCATCCAAATCGCCATCAATGACAGTTCCCATGGCATTCATCTTAAAATTCGCCCCTGCATCTTTTAAAACTTTTACGCAGTCAGCAACAAAATCGCCGACACTTGGGGTAGCTGTGCCTATTGGTATTATATTAATTGTTGCAATTGGCATTATTCCCTCCTATTGATTGTTTATTGTTGATTTGTGGAATCGCTTTGCTATGTCTTTTTATAAAATTAATAGAATACCTTCAATCAACAATCAACAATCAACAAATATTATTTTGCGTTCTTCCTATCTTTCTTGACATAAAACTCTAAATTTATTAATCTATATAGTTTAAGTCATTATAATTTTGTGGTTAACTTTTATCTTCAATTGCTTGGAATCTAATAAATAATGCAATCCTCCTATACTGACAAAATAATATCCGGCTGGTGGACAAAAGGAAATACTGAGCCGAAATTTGGCGATAATGCCATAAAGGACTCAATATTAAAAGTAACTAATCCTGTATTTTTGATAGGTATAGACGGGGGAATTGCCGTCTCCCAGGATGGTACTATAACTATAGGAAATACATTAGAATCAAATAATAACCACCTTCCTTTATATGCATATGCTCCCCCGCTCCATCCGGAAAACCTTGGTGATCCATACTTCAAAAAAGCACATAATCTTCGTTATGCATATATTGCAGGAGCAATGGCTAACGGCATTACATCAGTTGAAATGGTTGAAAAAACAGGACGCGTCGGAATGATGGGATTTTTTGGAGCGGCAGGCCTTTCCCTTGATGAAATAGAGTCTGCTGTCGATAGACTTCAAAAAAATATGAATAACCATCCCTTTGGGTTTAACCTTATAAACAGTCCCAATAATCCGGATCTTGAATCAGCGATAGTTGATTTGTATCTAAGGCGAGGGATAAGACTTATAAGTGCCTCGGCATATCTTGAAATTACCCTGCCGCTCGTTTATTTCCGTGTAAAAGGAATCCATCGTGATTCCAATGATAATATAGTATGTCCGAATAAAATTATTGCAAAAGTATCGAGAATCGAAGTTGCCGGAAAATTTTTTTCGCCGCCGCCTGATAAAATACTTTATCAACTTGTCGACAAAAATATGATTACAAGAGAGGAAGCAACTCTTGCAGGGTCGATACCGGTAGCAGATGATATGACCGCAGAAGCGGATTCAGGAGGACACACCGATAACAGGCCGGCTCTTTCTCTTTTGCCGACAATAATTGCGCTTCGTGATGAGCTTGCTGAAAAATATAAGTATAAAAAACCTCTTTGTGTAGGACTTGGCGGTGGAATTGCTACACCCTCAGCAGCAGCAGCAGCCTTTTCCATGGGAGCCGCCTATATTTTAACCGGCTCTATCAACCAGGCCTGTGTTGAAGCCGGCACATCGGAAACCGTTCGTCAGATGCTTGCAGAGGCCAGACAGGCGGATGTAACTATGGCTCCTGCAGCAGATATGTTTGAAATGGGTGTAAAAGTTCAGGTATTAAAACGCGGTACAATGTTTCCGTTTCGCGCTGCAAAATTGTACGATTTTTACTGTAGATATGACAGACTTGAAAATATACCTGAGATTCAAAGAAAAATGCTGGAAAAAGATTTTTTCCAATGCAGTTTAAAGGATGAATGGGAGAATACAAAAAAGTTTTTTGTTGAAAATGATCCAAACCAGATAATCCGGGCTGAAAAAGATCCAAAACACAAAATGGCTCTAATTTTTCGTTCATACCTTGGCCGCAGTTCAAACTGGGCAATAACAGGCGATCTTTCAAGAAAAATCGATTATCAAATATGGTGTGGTCCGGCCATAGGCGCTTTTAATGAATGGGTAAAAGGGTCCTTTCTTGAAAAGTATGAAAACAGGGAAACAGTAACAGTTGCAATGAACCTCCTTTTTGGGGCTGCTGTTGCAACGCGCGCAAACTGGCTTTGCAGTCAGAAAATTGCGCTGCCGAATAATGTCGGCAAAATATCTCCAATGAAGCTTTCAGAAATACTGGAACTACTTAAATAACGGTTTACGGTTGACGGTTCACAGTTTACGGTTGATCAAAACATAAAAGCAATCAGTTGTGAACTATTACTATCAAACATGCTGGAATCATTTAAAAAGGCTATTTTTAAAAACCGTTAACCGTGAACCGGAAACTGTAAACCGTTACAACTAAAGGTATAACAATTGGGTACTGATAAGAAAAAATCAATCAAGAATATTCACACTGCTATTATTGGTATGGGATGTTTTTTTCCAAAAGCATCAGGGTTGCATGAATACTGGCGTCTAATTTTTAAGGGTGAAGACGGTATTACTGATATCCCGAAAACCCACTGGTCTCCTGACGATTACTTTGATAAGGATCCAAAAAAACCAGACCATATTTACTGTAAAAGAGGGGGATTCCTTTCGGCTGTTCCTTTTGATCCTACTGAATTCGGTATGCTTCCTTCTTCTCTTGAAGCAACTGATACCTCCCAGATCCTAGGCCTGCTTGCAGCTAAGATGGCGCTTGAAAATGCAGGCTATGGACAAAATGCCACCTTCAGCCATAGCAGGACAAGCGTAATACTCGGCGCAACAGGGACTCAGGAACTTACCATTCCGCTGGGTGCCAGGCTGGGGCATCCAATCTGGCGAAAAGCTCTTCAAAATTCAGGGATTGAACCTGATAAAGCAGAAGAAATTATTAAAAAAATATCCGACTCATATGTATCATGGCAGGAGAATTCTTTTCCGGGTCTGCTCGGAAATGTTATTGCAGGAAGAATATGCAACCGTCTTGGCATAGGAGGCACAAACTGTGTTGTCGATGCAGCCTGCGCCAGCTCGATGGGAGCTATTTACCTCTCCCTCCTCGAACTTTCATCAGGGCGGTCAGACATGGTAGTCACCGGTGGTCTGGATACCTTAAACGATATTTTCATGCACATGTGTTTTTCCAAGACATTCATTCTTTCAGCGACCGGAGATTCGAGACCTTTTTCTAAAGATGCAGACGGAACTGTTCTGGGGGAAGGAATAGGATTGCTGGTTCTTAAAAGGCTTGAAGATGCTGAAAGAGACGGCGATAGAATTTATGCCGTTATAAGAGGTATTGGTTCATCAAGCGATGGGAAAGCGCAAAGCATATATGCCCCCAGACCGGAAGGACAGTTAGAGGCCCTTCGCATCGCTTATGAGTCATCAGATACTGATCCGGCTTCTGTTGAGCTTGTAGAAGCACATGGTACGGGCACTCGTGTCGGAGATAATGTTGAGTTCAGTGCACTTAAACGCCTGTTCGCCCAATCATCCCAAAAAGAGTCATCCCAGAAAGAGTCATCCAAAAAAATAAATACATGCGCATTAGGCTCGGTAAAATCCATGATTGGCCATACAAAAGCTGCTGCAGGAACCGCAGGGCTGATCAAAGCCGCGCTTGCTCTTTATAACAAAGTATTACCGCCCACATTAAAAGCTGCCGAGCCTGATCCAAAATTAGGGATTGACGACAGCCCCTTTTACATAAACACCGAAACAATACCCTGGTTCTCTAAAAAGGAACACGCGCGCAGGTCCGGCGTCAGCGCATTTGGATTTGGCGGAAGTAATTTCCATATTGTACTTGAAGAATACAATCGAAATAAAAATGAAATTTTCTGGGATGGTTCAATTGAAATCATATCTTTATCAGCTTCCACCAAAAAAGAAATCGAAAATCAATTCCGCGAGTTAAAAAACTCCATTAATAAAGGAATCTCATATAAAGAACTCGCAATTAAAGCAGCAAAAACCAGAAAAGAATTTTCACCGGATGATCAATTCAGATTTCTTTTAGTTCTTGAAAGACCATCTAATTCCTCAGGAAATCCGTCTGATGATTTTTCAGGACTTCTCAGCGAAGCATCAAATTCAATTGAATCAAACTGGCAAAATAATAATAAAGAGAACAACAGGAATTTGAAGAATATATTTTATGGGGGCCCTGAAAAACCCGGCAAAATCGCATTTATCTTTCCAGGCCAGGGGAGCCAATATGTAGGAATGGGCCGCGATTTAGTTTGCACATTCCCGGCGGCATTTAACATCCTTGAAAAAGCCAATGAAAAATATAATAATTCTGAACGGCTAAGTGATTTTATCTATCCCTGTCCGGCCCAAACAAAAACAGAAAAGAAAGAGCAGGATGAAGCTTTAAGAAGAACCGACATTGCTCAGCCGGCAATTGGCGCCGTTAGCCTGGCAATGCACAATGTCCTTAAGGAATTCGGCATAAAACCTGACGCAACATGCGGACATAGCTACGGTGAGTTGACAGCCCTGTGTTCAGCAGGCTGGATAGATATAGACACATTTTTCCTTCTTTCAATTTCAAGGGGCGATTCAATGGCAGCGGCGGGCCAAAATAAAGATCAAAAAAACGGCGCCATGCTGGCTGTAAAGGCAAGTCTTGAAAAACTTGCAACACTGGTTATCGAAGTAGGTTCAGATGTCATTCTTGCAAACAAGAACAGCCCTAATCAAGGCGTTCTATCCGGCTCAATTGAAGCAATAAACCACGCTGTAAAAATATGTAAAAAAGAAGGATTAAAAGCAATAAAGCTCCCCGTGGCCGCTGCTTTTCACAGCAGTCTGGTTAAAACCGCCCGAAAACCTTTCAAAAAAACATTAAAAAAGATCAAAATTTCTCCTTCGGAAATACCGGTTTTATCTAATACAACCGGCAGAGCATATCCTTATGATTCTGAACATGTAAAAAAACTGCTTGGCGATCACCTGATATCTCCTGTTGATTTTGTCAGCAATGTTGAGAATCTATTTGAAATGGGAATTCGCACATTTATAGAAATAGGGCCCAAATCAGTTCTTACAGGACTTGTAAAATCAATATTAGACGACCGTAAATTTCAAGCCATTCCTTTAGATTGTTCTTCAGGGAAACAATTCGGATTGGCTGATCTTGCAAGAACTCTTTGTTGTATTGCCTCTATAGGTCAGCAGGTTGAACTGAATAAATGGGAAAGGCCTGTTTCAGAATCAAGAAAACAGCTTATGAGCATTCCTATTTTAGGCGCAAACTATAAAAGCCGGAAAACAGAAAACAAAGAAATACATACTGAAGCCCCGCTTAAACAGTTAAAAAATAAACCCGACAATCCTCCACCTTCAAGCCTGATATCTGTCGACCACGATAAGGGTAATACTGATACCGGAAAAAAATATACTATGGATAATAACAAATTAAAAGATGAACGTCCAACATCGAACGTCCAACATCGAACGTCGAATAATGATGTCGCTTCGCTATTTTATAATAATAAAAAACCTGACTTAATTATAAACGCTTTACAGGTAGTTAAGCAAGGCCTGGAATCAATGCAGACTCTCCAGTTGCAGACTGCTGAAATACATAAAAAGTTTTTGGAAGCCCAAAGCGAATCAAGCCGTACTTTGCAGAATATGATGGCAAATACCCAGCGTCTTGCTGAAGCTTCAATGGGATTTAAGGTCGAAGAAGAGATAGTTATAAATTCATTAAGAGAGCAAAATATCATTCATAATAAAACAGAAATCGAACCGGAAGATAAGAGCCAAAAAAATAAAATCCAGCAAAATAAAATCCCGGAAAATAAAAACAGCCCTTCGCAGGATAATATTCATGAAATCGAAAACAACCTGTTAGAGACAGTAAGTCATCTTACCGGATACCCCAGAGAAATGCTCGGGCTTGATATGGATATAGAATCCGACCTGGGCATTGACTCAATTAAAAGAGTAGAAATCTTTTCTTCTCTTGAAGGACAACTGACCAATATACAATCTGTTTCTCCCGAAATAATGGGAAGCCTGAAAACTCTCCGCCAGATCGCTGAATATCTGGCTGGTACTTCCTTAAATAATGAGCCTCAAGGGTTGAATCAAACTGAAATCGAACCGGAAGATAAGAGCCAAAAAAATAAAATCCAGCAAAATAAAATCCCGGAAAATAAAAACAGCCCTTCGCAGGATAATATTCATGAAATCGAAAACAACCTGTTAGAGACAGTAAGTCATCTTACCGGATACCCCAGAGAAATGCTCGGGCTTGATATGGATATAGAATCCGACCTGGGCATTGACTCAATTAAAAGGGTAGAAATCTTTTCTTCTCTTGAAGAAAAACTTAACCATATACAATCTGTTTCTCCCGAAATAATGGGAAGCCTGAAAACTCTCCGCCAGATCGCTGAATACCTGGCTGGTGCTCCTTTAAATAACGAGCCTCAAACCAGTACAATAAATACGCAAATAAATACGATTGCCTCTCCAAAGCGTGCTGCTGAAAATGAATTGCCGGAAATAAATACTTCCGACATTAGCAGAAGAGTTGTATCAATTGTTGAAAAACCTTATAAGCGGGGAAACAGGTTAGATATTCCCCATGGCAGAAAAGTCTTTGTTACTGATGATAACAGCGGTCTATCCAAAGCTATTACAGAAGAATTAAAATCACAAAATATAGATGCCGTACACATTTCTAAAGAAGCGTTAATGAATAAAAAAGATCTGCCTAAAGCAGCCGGGCTTATAATGCTGCCGACAAACGCGGCAAACGATTTTTCTACTGAAGAACAAAAAAATGATAAAATATTAAAAGATGCTTTTATCCTTACAAATCATTTGGCTTCCGACCTGATTGATTCTGCGGCAAAAGGTGGAGCGATATTTGCGACAATAACCCGGCTGGACGGTGCTTTTGGTTTTAAAGGGAAAGGTATTGCCAACGCTGTTACAGGAGGACTTGCCGCACTTGCCAAAACTGCTTCCATAGAATGGGAGAGTGTCTGCTGCCGCGCAATAGATATTGTTCCGGACTGGAAAAACAATAAAGACATTGCAAAGGCTGTTGTTGCTGAACTTGTAAACCCGGACCCTTCAGGACCAGTTGAAATCGGTCTTGATAAAAACTTACCGCCTGGATCACGATTTACATTAAAGCTCGAGTCATCACCTTATCAACCGGCACAAGAAATCCGGCTCGACCTCAACAATGGAGACGTAGTTGTTGTTACAGGTGGAGCAAGAGGGATAACTGCTTCTACTGTTCAAGCTCTTGCAAAACATACTGATTCAACGCTGATTCTTCTGGGAAGATCACCCGAACCCTCTTCTTCACCCGAACCAAAGTGGCTTGAAACCTTAGATGAAGAGGCAATTATAAAAAAGGCTATTTTAGAAAATGAACTCAACAATCAAAATGCCTCAACAATCATGTTGGAAAAAGCCTACAAAAAACACATGGCAAATCGTGAAATTTCAAAAAACCTGGAAAAACTCAGACAAAATGGGACATCTGCATTCTACTTTTCGGCAGATATTCGGAAGCCTGAACAGCTTAACCGGGTTTTAGATGATGTCAGATCTGCTCACGGCCCTATAAAAGGTATTATTCACGGAGCGGGCGTGCTGGATGATCGTTTGATAAAAGATAAAACAATTAATCAATTTGAGCGGGTTTTTGATACCAAAGTAAAAGGTCTTTTTACTCTGCTTGAATCAACAAAGAATGATAATTTGAGATATCTTGTGCTTTTTTCATCTATTGCTGCACGAATTGGAAACAGAGGACAGGTCGATTACGCAATGGCCAATGAGGTTTTAAACAAAATAGCCCGGAAAGAATCATTATTACGCCCGGATTGCAGAGTTGTCTCAATAAACTGGGGGCCATGGGATGGCGGCATGGTAACCCCATCACTGAAACGGGAATTTAAAAAGAATAAAATTGAACTGATCCCCAGGGATGCCGGCTCAATGTGTATGCTTTATGAAATGATGGGCGACAAAAACTATCCCACGGAAATAGTTGTCGGTGGAAATATAATTCCTGATAAAGAAAAACTATCTCTTACCTTTAAACGTGAAATAGATGTTAAGCAATACCCTGTTCTTGAATCTCATATCCTGGACGGCAGTCCGGTTGTGCCTTTTGCGCTTATGGCTGAATGGCTCGGGCATGGCGCTCTTCATAATAATCCCGGACTTTTTCTATATGGCCTTGACGACATCAGAATCTTAAATGGAATCAAGCTTGAACATAATAAAAAACTGATTCGCCTCATGACAGGTAAGGCAAGGAAAAAAGGTTCTATTTTTGAAGTCAATGTTGAAATCAGAGATGGGATAAAAAGCGGCATTGAGGTAATTCATACAAGGGCAAAAGCTATTTTAACAGATAAATTTTCACAGCCGCCCATTCTTGATATATCCGCTTATATGGATTCTAAAGCTTATTTCAGAAGTATGGATGAAGTTTACGATAAAATACTCTTTCATGGTGTTGCGCTCAGGGGCATAAAAGAGATAATCAGTTGTTCTTCAAAAGGCATATTGGCGCGTATTTCTTCAGCGCCTTCGCCTGTCAAATGGATGAAAGAACCTTTAAGGAGTAAATGGATAGGAGATCCTCTTGTTCTGGATTCCGCATTTCAGATGGCAATTATATGGTGTTTTGAAGAGATGGGAGTTGTTTCACTTCCAACCTACAGCGCTTCTTATAGACAGTATAGAAATAAATTCCCCTCAGATGGAGTTACGGCATTATTAGAAGTAAGGGAAGTTACCAAACGCAAATTAAAAGGAGACTTTACATTTCTCGATCTGAATAATGTGGTTGTTGCTCAGTTGACAGGCTATGAAGCTGCAATGGATGAGTCTTTGTTTAAGGCTTTTAAGACTAAAGATGCTGCAAATGCTTAAACCTAAGTTGAGCTTCGAGATAGTATTTGGGATGTTTTTAGAATATCGAATGTCGAACAAGGAATGATGAATGTCGAAGGAAGGTAATACCTTTGATCTTGTAAAACAAAAGAGTAAGAAACCTTCATAATTCGACATTCGCATTTTTACTAAATTAGTTGTTTAAGATAGCGCTTATGTCCCTGACTTTTGATCCCTGCTCTCTTTTCACACGTAAAAGCCCGGGGCTGTTGTGCATATACATAAGGGATGAAGAATATCCTGCATCCATAAAATATTTTTCAAGAACATCAAAAAGAACCGGACGATCCGGCCAGGTGAACATTTTTTTACGCTTATTAAGTTCATCCCATTTATCCCGGGCCAATGGTTTTTCTATAAACACCTTTTTCCTTGCAGGTTCACAGAGAAACATTTCGCAGACAATCGGCTTAACCCGCCACAGACAACCATTCTCCCCAAGATAAATGCATTTATAACCATTATTCGGTCTTTGGAGAACTTTCAACAGTACTTCAATCTCATTTTTTTGAGAAACCAGAACATTTATAACCACATCAGCAAAAAAAGTAATGATGCCTTCACGTGAACAACAGGCGCTGATATTTTTTTGATAGCAGTTTTGAGTGCATATCTCACCGAAATGTTCGGACAGAAAAATATCTATATCTTTTCGAAACAAAAGATAATCAGCAACTAACGATTCAAGCTCCCGTCTTTCAGCAGGAAAAGCACTTGCAAGATATTGATGCACCATAGACAGGGCATCTGTCTGTTCTTTCTGATAGGAACTCATTTTTTACGAGACCTTTGAAAAATGTTCAATTTTGTTCAAGTTCAAGGAAGGCGAAAATTTTAAATGCAGGAATACAGCTTAGCTCATAGCTGATAGCTTTTAAGCTCATAAGATAAAAAAGGCATAACAGCTTAACAGCTAACATGGCCTGACGCCGGCACGAAGTGAAGCTTTATAGCGCTATTTGGGCAAAAGGGGACGTTTTGCAAAGGTCTCATGGCTTGATTCCACAACAACTGCCGGGCCCAGCGCAGCCGGCTTCGCTGGGAGTAGAGCCGCAGCAAGTAGTATCGCCATGCCCAGGCACACTGTGCTGTGAAGCCCCTGAAAATGATGAATGAGCTGCAAGTAATTTTTTCAGATTAGAACTTCCGCATGTATGGCACTTCGGTTGATCGTCTGAACCGGTAATAAGGAGTTCACTGGATTTCCCGCAGTCCAGACAAAGAAAATCAAATAACGGCATAATTTTTCTCCCTTAAACTTACATATAATTAAATTATAAAAAATATAAAAATAACAATTATTTATTATCACGTCAAGAACAAAGCTAAATAATGCCTGAACGAAAACGGCTAATTTTTCCAATTTCTGCGTCAGATTTAAATTTTGACGTGCAGTGAAGCTTCGATGCTGTTTTCTCATAGTAATAATGTTTTTTGAAGCCATTTTTTGAAAACGACATCCTGAATCTGATAATTACCGTTTTTTAACTAAGTTGAGCAATTTTTTGCAAAAAAATGTCCCAAACTCTTGATGCGCATCGGTCTATCGTACCCATCCTTTAGCAGACGAGTTGGTATTTTCAGAAAAAAACTTCGTGTTGATAAAACCTTTAAAAAGAAATATAATAAAATAAGTGTGTTAATCAAGATGACATCATTACCATTTAGCGAGCCCTTAATCGGCTGCGAGGTGGGAAGCCTGGTTTTCCTCAGGAGCGCCTCAGAGGCACATCGTCTATGGCAAAAAAAGATGTAAAGGAGGTGATAGAAATGCCACGGAGTAATGGAACAGGACCGCCTCAAGGTAGAGGCGGCGGTGGAAGAATGGGTGGTCCATTTGCCGC
>Ga0255398_1083_pt1 | contig 14044 bp, 16 predicted proteins | sample ANMaggSeSYBR01K3_FD_182119 | JGI IMG/M metagenome (GOLD analysis project Ga0255398, IMG submission 182119) | Sediment cell enrichment communities from methane seep in Santa Monica Basin, California, United Staets - ANME aggregate JGI... | ecosystem: Environmental > Aquatic > Marine > Cold seeps >...
CCTGGTACTGCGCTAATGCGCTGGTGACCCCTAAATTTCCTTCGACCCAGAAATCCCGTACGCGGGTTGGTTTTCCGTGCCGGACTTCTACCCACCCATCTCTTTCTAGGCGCTGAAGAGCTTCCCGCAGAGTGGGTCTTGTTACACCTAATAGTGAGGCCAGATCACGCTCTCCTGGTAAATTAGAATTGATCGGAAATGTGCTGTCGAGGAACGCGTTGATCAGGCGTGATTCGGTCAATTCACCGGGTTTTAATGGAGGGTTCCAAGGATTAAGTTTATTCATGTTTGCCCTAACTGATAAGAGGTCATACCAGTATTAGTATAGCAAAATTGAAATATGCAAGTCAAGGACTTATTTCTGAAAACCAGCGACGAATGTTAGGCGTTGTAGGTTGAAGCGGTCACATCTCCGCCTTCACCGGTCCAATTGGTGTGGAAGTGATCTCCGCGCTGCCTGTCCACCCGTTCGTATGTATGCGAGCCAAAATAATCCCGTTGTGCCTGGGTGAGGTTGGCGGGCAGGACCGCGGTTCGATATCCATCGAAAAAGCTGAGCGCGGAAGAAAAAGCGGGTATCGGGATGCCTGCCTGAGAAGCTATGCTGACAACTCGCCGCAGAGATGGGACATTGTCTTCTGCTACCTTGAGGAAAAACGGATCAACGAGTAAATTCTCCAGAGTTGGGTCATTAGAAAACGCAGTTTTAATGTGTTTCAGGAGTGATGAGCGGATAATACATCCATTTCGCCAAATATTGGCGATCGAAGTGTAATTCAGGTGCCAATGATATTCTTTCGCCGCCTCCCGGAAGAGCATGAACCCTTGGGCATAAGAAATGATCTCTGCCATATAGAGGGCATTTTCAATGTCCTGTAGCATATCCTGTTTGCGTCCTTTGAAAGAAAAAACAGGACCCCGGATCAGTTTTTGGGCACTGACACGTTCGTTTTTTAGAGCTGAAAGCGCGCGTGCGAATACTGATTCGCTAATCAAGGTGAGCGGGATGCCTAATTCAAATGCTGATTCAGAGGTCCAGCGCCCGGTTCCCTTTTGACCAGCCGCATCTAATATCTTTTCTACCAGAGGGCTGCCATCCTCATCTTTGACGGTAAGGATCTCGCTGGTTATCTCGATCAAGTAGGAATTCAGTTTTCCAGTGTCCCACTGTTTGAAATGCTCCCCCATCTCTTTGTGGCTCAATTGGAGGATTTTTTTCATGAAAAAATAAGATTCTGCAGTAAGCTGCATGAATCCGTACTCGATGCCGTTATGAACAATTTTTACATAGTGGCCTGCCCCATCAGTTCCCATCCAATCACAGCAGGGGATATCCCCATCAATTTTTGCTGAAATTGCTTGCAGGATCGGTCTTACCAGCTCCCATGCCTTTTCGGAGCCACCCGGCATGATCGAAGGTCCTCGGCGGGCACCGATTTCTCCACCGGATACGCCTGTGCCAATGAAGTGAAACCCTTTTTGTTCGAGATAGGCATGGCGCCGAATGCTGTCTTTGAAATAGGAGTTTCCGCCATCGATGATCACGCCCCCTTTTTCCAGGTAGGGCAGCAGAGCTTCAATCGTGAGATCGATTGGTTTTCCTGCTTTGATCATGAGCATGATCTTGCGGGGTTTTTTTAGAAGAGTTACGAATTCTTCAAGGGAGGCCGCACCTGCGATCTTCCGCCCTTGAGCGCTGCTTTTGAGAAAAGCATTCGTTTTTTCAAAGGTACGGTTATAAACGGCAACTGAAAAACCATGGTCGCTCATATTTAACGCCAGATTTCGACCCATTACTGCTAAACCAATTAACCCGATGTCATATGTCTGCACGCATGCCTCCAAAAGTCTTCAAGCTATGTATATTATAGGATTAATAAAAGACTACATATATAAACAACACTTTTTCGTTGTCCATGGTGACATTATTATTGGTGATTCACAAGACAGCATGAGAAGTATTGACAAAATGAAGTCATGAGTTATAATATATTCGTTATATTCGGAAAATATTATGACAAAAAAAATGACACGGCGCCAAAAACAATTTCTAGGCAAATTCCTTGATATCTATCAGGAGTCTGAAGAGCCAATTCATTATGTTGCCCTGGCAAAGCAACTTGACATTGGCAAAATCACAGCTTATGAGATGCTGAGATTACTTGAAACGCGAGATTTGGTCAAGGCAGAATACCATCTCCCCCCCGGCAACCGGGGCCCTGGACGCTCTGAAGTATTTTTCCGGCCAACCAAAGAAGCCACTCGGCTTTTTGAGCGATTGTCAGAGAACACCGCAGACACTGAGGAATGGGAAATAGTAAAGCAGCGTATCTTGAAGGACTTGCAGGAAGGAAAAAAGGAGGGGTATGAAGCTTTGCTGAATGATTTGTTAGTCAGAATTCCTGAGCAACGTTCACCTTTGATCTTCATGACCGAGATGGTTACTACGATTATCCTTACACTCACTCCTATCAAGAAAGCTGTGAAAGATATAGGTCTTCTAAACCGATTGAGCCGGATTGGTCTTCCAGGGGAAATTGGGTTGATAGCCTTGTCTGGATTTGGTATAGCTCTCTCTTTAGTAGAGGATGTAAATTTACGGTTTTCAACTTTTTTACTGGAACAAAGCGGAAAATACCAGGAGATGCTGGCGCAACTTAGTGAAGAAAAAAAGAAACAACTGACCGATTTTACTCGTAACGTTATCAAAATAGTAAAAGGATAATTTTTTTATGCAATTCTTTCGTATTTTTCGGAATATTTGGCTGGTAATGCGGAAAGAGAACCGTTGAAATTGATGGAGTTTGCTAACGTTCTCTCAAAGTGAACCTTAAATAACTAATAAGCAAGCATTAAAAACATTTCTACAAGATAAAGAAGAAATCTCATGGCAAAAATTGCAATCGTGACAGACAGCACAGCGTATTTACCAAAGGATTTTGTTGAACGTCATAACATCCGAGTTGTTCCGTTAAGGATCCACTGGGATGACAAAACATATATAGATGGAGCTGATTTATCTTCTGTTGAATTCTATGAACATTTGGAGAAATCATCAACCATCCCATCCACATCCCAACCAGCAGCGGGTGATTTTTTACAGGTATTCAAGGAGCTTGCTCCTCATTATGATGGAATAGTTGTCCCCCTTGTATCCTCAGGTATCAGCGGTACAGTAGCTTCTGCTAAAACAGCCACGTCTATGTTTTCAGAGGTTCCTGTAGAGGTTATCGATTCGCGTACAACAACAGCGGGATTGGCGTTAGTCGTAACAGCAATCGCAAAAGCAGTTTCTGACGGTAAGAGCTTAAAGGAAGTCAAATATCTCGCCGAAGGCATTGTAAACCGGTCGAAATTGTTTTTCATTGTCGACACATTGAAATACTTACATAAAGGCGGAAGGATTGGAGGCGCATCGCGGTACTTTGGAACAGCGCTAAGCATCAAACCAATTCTGCATTTAGACGATCAAGGAAAGATTGATGCGCTGGGAAAAGTCCGCACAAAGCGGAAAGCTACCGAGAGATTAATACAGTTGGCGGTTGAACAAGCTGATGGAAAGCCAGTTATGGTTGGTGTGATGCATGCCAATGCATTTGAGGAAGCAAAGAACCTACAGGCGCAGCTTTTAGAACAGCTTGATTGTACACAAATTGAGATCTATGACCTCAGTCCGGTAATTGGCGCCCATGTTGGCCCTGGAACTATAGGTCTTGCAATCTACGCTATGGAAGGTTAGTAATGCGAGTGAAGAAATTTTGGTGGGTTGGGCTGTTTTCGATTGCAATGGCTTATGTGGAGTCAGCGACTGTTGTCTACATGCGCCGCATTTATGGCATCAGCGACCTCTTACTCGACATACCGCCCTTTGATCCTGTGATCGCCCCAATCGAGATTGGCCGGGAGCTGGCTACGCTCGTTATGCTGCTGGCAGTGGGCTGGTCCGTTGGCAAGTCACTTCAGTCGCGAATCAGTTTTGCGTTTTTCACCTTCGGTATATGGGATATTTTCTACTATATCTGGCTCAGAGTTTTTATCGGTTGGCCTAATTCGTTGTTTGAAACAGATCTCTTATTTTTAATACCATTACCCTGGTGGGGACCAATTATCGCGCCTGTGTTAATTGCCTGCCTGATGGTTGTAGGAGGAATATTGGCCGTGATTTGTGAGGATAAAGGACGCAAAATTAGGTTTTCCGTATTTGGCTCGACAGCCTTGATTGCCGGTCTATTGATCTTGTTGTATTCCTTCATGGAAGATGCCTTAGCGATAATGCCTGCGAATGTGGAAACACTTGCCCAATTACGACCCACATCTTTTAATTGGCCGATCTATATCCTCGGGCTGGTTTTGGCGGGTTATGCTGTTTCACATGCAACTTGGCCAGGTAATCAAAAAGAAACAATAACTTAAAGAAGAAAAGAAATGAACAGAATAATCTTGGGAAACTCCCCATTCAATTACTTACATCAACTACTAACGGGTATCAATAGAGAAAATAACTATACTCCAGGCCATGACTTATTTAGCTATTCTTTTCTCAATACTAATAGCTGTATTAGTATTTGCGGCTTTGCACGATCGAAATAAATAACAGGTGGAACGAGGATGTTTAATAATTGCAAATGGAATTCGTACATAGTAATTACGTTAACAAAAATTGGCTTGGTTTTTAATGAATTTATTTATTACAGATAGTACTTTATATAAATCATTACGAATTCATTTTCATAAAACAGAAAGGAAATTAAAAGTGAATAACATGATCTCTGATCAAGAAGGTTTTCCAAATCACGTTGGCATTATCGTTGATGGCAACCGGCGCTGGGCAAAAGAAAAAAGATTGCCCACTTTTGCCGGGCATAAAAAAGGCGCGGAAAGAATTGAGGAAATTGTTAAGTATGCTCAAGAATTAGGGGTAAAAATAATTACGATTTACGCTTTCTCTACTGAAAATTGGAAAAGGGCAGAAGAAGAGACATCATATTTGATGGAACTTTTTGAAACTTATGCCAGAAATAAAATGGATGAAGCAAATGATCTTGGAATTCAAATAAGGATATTGGGTGATTTTCAGGGGCTGCCGGATACTTTGCAAGAAGCATTAACAAAATTAAAAATACTAACAAGAAGTAATGAAAAAATAATTGTTAATCTCGCATTAAATTATGGGGGGCGAGATGAGCTTGTTAGAACATTTAGGAAATTACTTCTCACTAATGTTACAGCATTAGAGTTGACGGAAGAACTTATCAATATTAATTTAGATACTACAGGTTTACCTGACCCAGACATGATCATCAGAACATCAGGAGAACAAAGGCTTTCCAATTTTCTCCCCTGGCAAGGCATCTATGCGGAGTTGTATTTTCCGAAAGTTCATTGGCCAGATTTTAGTAAAAAACAGCTTGATATTGCTATGGGAGAGTTTCAAAAACGCCAAAGACGGATGGGAAAATAGAATGAGCAGAAAGAGTATTTTCTATATGTTTCCCTTGCTATACATCTGGGGTATTAGATTGATACATAAGAGTAATTTTTTAAAAAGATACCAATATATATCAAGCTTTGTAAGGGAAGGTGATTTAGTGCTCGAGCCTGGATGCGGTCCAGCAATTTTGGCAGACTTCTTACCCCAAGGCTCTCACTATAAAGGTTTTGATACTAACCAGGATTTTGTCAATCATGCAATAAAAAGGCACCCAGGGGTCTCCCTGGGCGATGTCCTTGATCTAAATGATTATTGCAAAGCAGCAGTGGTTGTTGTTTGTGATGTTTTGCATCACATAAATCCTGCGGATAGGAAAAAATTCATTCAGAATTGCTACCGTTCAGCAGATGAAATATTTGTCATTTGTGATCCTGGGAAAAAGACAAACCATAAACCAAGTATTTTTTATCCGATTTGGAAGCGTCTAACGGAATGGAGTGAAAAGGATGGTACTAATAATTTCAAGTATGAGTATTTTTTAACCCGAGACCAACTTTTTGGTGAAATCGATAATGGTTTCGGCATAATCCCATCTTCAGTAAAAAGAGAAATAAAGGAAATCGGAGATGATATTATTGCTGTTTTTTATAAAAGTGAAGAGATTTGGAGATAAAAAAATGAATAAAAGAAAATCAGTTTCAGCTATCGTACCCGTTTACAACGAAGAAAAAACCATTTCAAAAGTTGTAAGTACACTGCTGAAGAACAACTTAATTGATGAAGTCATTTGCATAAATGATGGCTCTACAGACACAAGCATGGATGTATTGAATCAGTACAAAGAGAAGATCGAAACTATTGATTTGCAAAAAAACCAAGGTAAAGGATTTGCGTTATCCGTCGGAATAAAAAAAGCAAAAGGAGAGATTGTTGCTTTTATTGATGCGGATCTAACAAACCTTTCAGATGACCACATAAGAGATCTGCTTATCCCAATATTAGATAATGAAGCAACAGGCGTGGTGGGTTATCCAGCTTCGATAACAGGGAATTTACTTAATCCCCTTTCCAATTTTTCCGGGGAAAGGGCTTATTACAAAAAAGATTTAGTTTCTCACGTAGAAGAAATGGCAGAAACCCGATTTGGTGTAGAGGTATTCCTAAATCATCTTTTTGACAAGGATGAGATTAAGAAGGTTCCTCTAAAAAATCTAAAGGGTCTATTTAAATATGAAAAGCGCGGACTATTAAACACTGTAACCGAATATCATGGTGAGATATCAGAAGTCATCGAAGAGGTTATAAAGCAAAAAGGTTTTTTTAAAGCAGGATAAGAGCCCATGAATTGATTAATTATCATAACCAAATACATTAGGGGATTTTTTCCCATAATTCAATGTTTGAATTCAAATTATGAAACATGAAAGGTATAGTTAAAAATGATCTTCCCGGAAAATATGCCCAAACTAGGGGTTGCATTAAGTGGGGGGGGAGCGAGAGGGCTGGCTCATATCGGTGTATTAAAAGCCTTGAACAGTGCGGGTATCCAGATAGACTTTTTGGCTGGCGCCAGTATGGGGGGAGTAATAGCGGCCAGCTTTGCTGCTGGATTAGAGCCATCAAAGATTGAGGAAATTGCCTGCTATGCAGGGACGGCTAGCAGGCTTGCACGGTTGGCTGACCCAACCCTACCTATAAAGGGCATATTTAAAGGCAAGAAATTACATGATTTCTTTGATCAACAGATACACTGTAAGACGTTTGATGATCTGCAAATTCCACTTACAATAGTCGCTGTGGATTTAAACAGCAACAGCGAAATCCATATTAATAAAGGATCAATAGCTGATGCAGTTCGCGCAACCATCTCTATCCCCGGTATATTTATCCCGGTAGAGAAGGATGGAATGCGTTTAGTAGATGGCGGGTTGCTAAACAACTTACCTATAGACGTTGTCCGCGCTATGGGAGCGGATGTTGTTCTAGCAGTAGATGTTGGATGGCATGGTATTGGAAAAGAGCAGTGGAGGGAATCAAATCAAACACTCCTTTCATTTACTCCATTGGGCGATTTGATCTTGGCTTTATATGAATCAATGGACATATTTTTATCTCAACAAGTTAAACAAAAAATTCAATCTAACAAACCAGAATTTTTACTTCAACCACAAATTCCTGCAGAAATTACATCATTGACGGGTTACACACATGCTTCAGAACTGATCGCAATTGGAGAAGAAGTTACACAGTCCATACTCGCAGACATACAGCTTTCACTTCACCCAGCTAATAATCCGACCTAGTCTGTTAAGTAAAACAATGTTTCGAATAAACATCACTGGATATCTTGTACGTACTATGGCTGGCAACTCCCTTTGAATTTAAAGGATATAAGAATGCGATTAAAAAATGATTGAGAAATTGTCGCCTAAATATATAATTACCACCCAGTATGATATTGTAGGAATGGAAGCAGATCAATATGAGCTATATGAGATCATAACTTGTAAGATATTAGATGGAAATGGATGGTATTCGTTTGAAGAAAAATAAAAATTACTCGATGATAAGTGTTATCACTTGCACATATAATAGCGAGAAGTATTTGAATAAAGCTTTGGAAAGTATTCAGAAGCAAACTTATAAAAATATAGAACATATTATTAATGATTCTTATTCAACTGATAAAACTTTGGCGATAATAAAAAAATACATCGAGCAAAATAAAAAAGATTACAGAATAAAATTCATACAATCACAGCCAAATGGTGTGGCAAACGCCTTGAATGTGGCAACAAAAGAAGCAACAGGGGATATTATTCATTATCTTCATTCAGATGATTATTATTATGAAGAAGAATCTTTGGAAAAGGCAGCCTCTCATTTTACAAATAATTCAAGCCTTGTGTGGCTTACTGGCAATTTCTTGGTTGAAATCAGGGGCAGAATAATCGCAATACCCCAGACACATCTCTTAAGGATCAATCCAGAAAAAGCTTTGTCCGCGATGAATATCATCTCTCATGAAAACACCTTTATGAAACGAGAAGCCGTCCAGTTATATGGGGGTTTTAGTGAAGATAAGAATTCTGTCGTCGAGTACAGCTTGTGGTTAAGATTAATAAAGGATTACCAACCGTTGATCGTAGATGATGAATTTACGGTTTTTATCATCCATAAAGGAAGTACATCAACAGGTAGTGTAATCAAATTTTCAAAAGCTGTTCTAAGGGCTTTTAAAACTCAAAGAAAAGAAAAAATCTTTCCTTTGATAGGGTATTATGAGGACAATGATTTTTATTATCAATATAAGAAAATCGTAGAAAAAGTAAAAGAATTCAGGTCGTTATTTGATTTTGAAAATTTTTAGATATACGTGAAATTCGTTAATCAAATTGCTTTACCCAATTTTTGGTACTTGATAATGAAAGAACACCTCATGAATTATTGTCTCATAAGGTGTTTTCTTTTTGTGTTTAATTATTGGGTTTCAACCCGGCGAGCGTGTGATTATATGAATTATTTTGTGTTAAATATCTATTATTCTTGATCGTCTTTGATCACATCTTCCAAGAGTTTGACAGTCCTGAAAGTGTTGTCTTCCATAGAAAGGAGCAGTAGTAGCAGTTCACCGTATCCGTATACGATCACGGCATTAAAAATTCCAACGATGACGATACTGAAGGAACTGAGAAGCCCGACAAAGAAGCCGCTGTTCGCGTCAACACCAAGTGCAGAAAACAGACTGCCGCCAGCAAAAGACATGATCAGTGTACCTAATCCGCCCAGCACAGCGATTGCTGCAACCACTATGCCTAATATTTTTAAGACAGTTGCAAGAATCCGAAGCACACCAAAGCGTTTTTTCATTTTTTCCTCCTCGTTAACCTTTTAATTAATTATTACTTTTTATTATTATATACATAAAGTATATACTATATGAGAAAAAAAAAGCCAAACGCACGGGTGAGGGGGGCACCCAAGCGTTTGGTAATTCATTTATATCATATATGTTTTAATAAAGCAAGATTGTTGTTTCTGGAAAGGACAATCAGTGGATTTTTATGTAGACACACACAACTATCAGGCTGATGGAAAATCCCTCTTAAATTGCGCGGCAGTTTCAAGCGTTTCCCGTGCGGCTGCTCGGTTTGCCTCGTTATCACCGCCAAACATATGAGCCAGTTCGCTCTGCCGTCGGAGGTTGTCTAGTGTTTCAACTATTGTCTGTGTACGCCCGTCGACAACTTTCTTATGAACATGGAAATGCTGGTTGCCGTATGCGGCCAGCTGGGGGAGATGGGTAACACAAAGCACTTGATGAGTCGTGCTGAGCTGCCATAGTTTCTCGCCGACCAATACACCGACACGCCCGCCAATTCCCTGATCAATCTCGTCGAAGATCAAAGTTGGGATCGTGTCTGCGTTTGCAAGCACGTTCTTAAGCGCAAGCATCAGCCGGGATGTCTCTCCGCCGGAAGCAATCTTTACCAGCGGTTTTAGGCCCTCTCCCGGATTTGGGGCGATGAGGAATTCGACGTGGTCGATCCCGCTGCTATTAAACTCGACTTTTTGTCCATCGCTAATCATAATCCCAGCTTCATTTGGTTTGTGGATGATTGATACTGAAAACTGAGCGCCAGCCATTTTTAAGCCAGAAAGCTCCATTTCCATACGATCGCTTAATATCCGGGCAGCTTCTTGTCGAGTTTCTGATAATGTGTGTGCCGCATCCGTTATTTTCTGAAGCAAAATCATTTCTTGCTGTTCTAATTCTTCAATACGTTCTTCAGCATGGGATATGTGTTCAAGTTTTATCCGTGCGGCTTCCGCGAAATCCAGTACTGCTGTTTCATCTTCTCCATATTTCTTTTTCAGGAGAGAGATGAGCGCTAAGCGGGTTTCTGTTTGCTCTAATCGCTTGGGATTGTATTCGATCTTTTCGATATAACCTTGAAGGATCCGGATAGTATCGGCAACGAGAGAATTGATCGTTTCACTTTGATCAACCAGGTTTTCAAGATCATGGTCAATCTGGGCTAAGCTGCGTACTGATTTTGCTACATCTCCTAACATTTCGCTTACTGAGGGTGTGTCAGGGGAATCCTCCTCGAGCAGTGCGTATGCGTTCTGAGCCAGAGAGGCTAATTTTTCTGAGTTTGCTAAACGGCTTAGTTCCCGACGGAGGACATCTTCTTCTCCGGGTTGTATTACTGCCGCCTCAATCTCCTGAATCTGGTACTTGAGGAGATCGGTTTGACGGGCGGCATCCTGCTCCGCTTCACGTAATTCCGCCAGATCATCCCGAACCTTTTTCACCGTTTGATAGATGGCGTGGTAATTATCAAGGTGTTCCTGGTTATTCGCAAACCGGTCCAATAATCGTAAATGCTGGCGAACGGTTAGAAGAGAGAGGTGTTCGGATTGTCCGTGAATATCTACCATGTATCTTCCAATTTCCCGCATGAGCGAAACAGTGACCACACGACCGTTCAAGCGCGCAATATTTCTTCCACCCCGCCGGATCTCCCGATTAAACAATATCTCATTCTCGTTTTCCAGCAACCCTTCTGTTTCTAAAAGGTGAAGAATTTCTTCTTTATGCTGGGCAGGAATGGCAAATATCGCTTCGAGATTGGCGCGGTCAGCATCTGCTCTGATCATGGTGATTTCTGCTCTTCCCCCTACCAATGCTTCAATCGCGTCCAACAGGATAGATTTACCAGCACCGGTTTCTCCAGTAAAAGTAGTGAGCCCTTTACTAAATACTAATTCAAGCTGGTCAATAATCGCAAAATTTTCAATACGCAGTTCTTTAATCATGGCTTAATGATATTTCAAAAAGAAATCCCCTTTAAACGATAATAAATTGCTCCGGTAGTGAGGATTGAATAAGCTGCCCGCCATACTAGGGGAAGCAAGGTGTACATATTAAATCCACCAGCTCTCAATCCATTTATTGCAGGGATCAACGCTACGATAAGTAATGGAAGACTGCCAATCGCGCCCGCCGCCGCAGTAACTAAGAACAGGGTGTTTGATCTGCGATTCTTAATGACTGCCCGCACAGTCCGCATAATGATCAAACCGAAGAAAGGCGCCGCAAAAATTGTAAAGAATCCTAAGAAACCGACCAGGAATGACCCGATGAAGGAAAGAGCGCCAGCAATAACTGGGGCGAAAACATAATCAGATATCTTTGCTGTGTTAAATTTTTTCTGCTGGCCGTGCACACAAGATTTACAGCGGTAGCCTGTTGGTGTCTGAACCGCACACTGAACGCAGATAGGTTGTTCGCATTGATTGCAGCGCAGTAAGGTTTCTCTATCGGAATGATTTACACAATACAGGGTTTCGGTTTCTGTCATTTGGTTTATCTTTTTTGTAATATTATTCAGGCAATTATACCTGCGGTAGTGATGTCTGCGAAATGGATCAACTAGCCAGGAGGGAAGGATTTTGTTCCAGATAACGATTTAATGTTTGATAAAAGAAGCCGGGACCATGAAAACGAATAAATAAAGAGTCATGCACACTGGCGCCAACCTGGACATGGTCCCCATCTTTCATTATTACTGGGGCGTGTCCGTCGATGCTAAAAACAGCTTGATGAGAAGTGTGAACCTTGATGGTTACTTTTGCGCCTTCTGAAAGGACTATGGATCGGTCTGGTGAAAGGTGCGGTGCAATGGGTACGATGATAATGTTGCGAACATCTGGCGGCAAAATTGCGCCACCAGCAGCGAGGGCGTATGCGGTGGACCCGGTTGGCGTAGCAGCGATAACGCCATCGGCCACATAGCCAGCCATTGGGTATCCATCCACTTCTGTGGTGATTCGGACTGGTCGTACATACTGCCCACGGCAGACGACAACCTCGTTGACTACCTGCCAACTGCCCAAACTTTTCTCTTTTCGAAAATGTTCCGCCTGGAGCATCATTCTTTTCTCAATCCTGAAATCCCCACTTAATAGACGCTGAAAATAATTCTGCCATTCGTCTTTTTGCAGCTCAATTAGGAAACCCATTGTTCCGAGATTAACACCCACAATGGGGATTCTGACAGAAGAGCATAAGTGGCAAGCACGCAGAATTGTTCCATCTCCACCTAAAACAATGAGCACGTCAAGATCGGGTTGTTTTATGTCATGACGCATAGTTTCTTCTTGGATTGCTCCAATTGAAGAAACCAGTGCACCTGCTTTTGTTAGATAAGCGGAAATTTCTTTACTGGTCGCTAATGCGCCATCGATCTGCGCATTATATGCGATCATGAAATTAGAGATTTTCTTTTTCATTGTTCTTAAATTATATGCTCTTAATAAATGCTTTCATAAGCGTTGATCGCAAATGTTTCTATACCCACAGCGGGCGCATCGGTTTAACTGGCTATGTGATCTGGGTGCATCCTCTTTGTTTTTTTGTTTTCTAATGATATCAATTTTTTCCAGTACTCTTTCTTCCAAATCAGATGTGAACTTGATCTTAAAGGTACGGTTTTTATAGCGGAGGAGCCCATATGGAGGACGCTGCCCATAGGTACTTTCCACAAGCACACAATATGCAGCTAATTGAAGGATATGGCTGTCGTATGGACTGCGCGGTGCCCAGGATGATTTTACTTCTGCGGGAATGATCTGATCCCCTTTCTTAATCAAATAATCAGGTCTTCCGGTAAGTCCGATGCCTGCATCATAGAGCGGCTTTATATTTTTTTTCCATACACCGGGGTCGGAATATATGATGCGTCCATCGGGGATACCTGTCCTTTTTGTCAGGAGGTGTGATATTCCAAACAGGATCAGAGCGATGAAAATCAGGATACCAATGAATGAAATTAACAGCGAATTCATTTCCATAACAGATTTTATTTCAGGAAGGTGGCAATAAATATGCTTAATAAAATGACCGATGCTATAACCAACAACCACGCAATGGCCTTGAGAAACTTGGCAGAGCGAGACTGATTGATGTGGTGTTCGTGAAAACTCTGTCCAGCCGCAAGTTCATCCACATTGATCGGTTTTATTTTGTTTCGTTGATACCACCAGGCGCGCTGGCAGTAAATAAAAGAGCCGATCTCAGACGCACGGATGGTGCGTTTACTTTGCGCCATTTTCGATGATGCGTTTTTCGAAATCCTTCAATGCCTGCTGCATATGCTGTTGGCGCAGGCTGGTGGTAAGATCTGCCCTGGTGCGCTCAATGATTCCCCGCACCATATCTGTTTGGCGCCTTAAACCGTGTGTGATCGCGTCGGGATAATCAATTGTGACCAGAATGGAGTAGATCTCATCCATGAGATCGAGCAAGCGTTCCGCTTCATCGGAATAACCCTGGCGCAAGATATCCAGGCATCTGCGGCGCATTTCACCGATGGTTTCGGCCATCCCTTTTAAATAGGTGCTGTATTCAATGCCCATTTCTTCGGGCGAGGGCAGCGGCTTATTTTTAAGAAAATTAATCGTTAATCGCGCTTCCACATATTCTTTTAATGCATCCTGTGTATATCCGGAGAAATAGAATTCCGGATAATCTTTTAAAGAATTAAAAAGATTTGCTACGATGCTGTTCGCGGCATCCATATTATCTTCAGCGCTCTCCTGTTCATC
>Ga0255398_1084_pt1 | contig 13947 bp, 13 predicted proteins | sample ANMaggSeSYBR01K3_FD_182119 | JGI IMG/M metagenome (GOLD analysis project Ga0255398, IMG submission 182119) | Sediment cell enrichment communities from methane seep in Santa Monica Basin, California, United Staets - ANME aggregate JGI... | ecosystem: Environmental > Aquatic > Marine > Cold seeps >...
CGTTGCTTTGATCCTCGCAGCGCAAACTGCCGGAGGCGCTTTAGGGAGCATCATGGCACCAGCCAAAATCATACTTGGCTGCAGCACAGTAGGATTAAGCGGGAAAGAAGGAAAAGTGATTAGCAAATTGGTTTTGTATACCAGCACTTTAATTCTTATGCTGGGAATTTTCACGTACATCATTTCAAGGATTCAATAAACAATGAGAACCACATTACTAAGGGCCAAGAAGAACATACAAAAAACCATTTTTCTTGTAGATTTATTAACTCCGATATTATTGTATATTTTAATAAATTGCGGAAGCATTTTTTAAGCACGTTTTGTTTAGTGCCGTTATCTTGATCAGAATTATATATGTGATGATTTCATAATATCAGATAATTTCCCTATTAACTGTAAGAATGCCTGATCATTCCCATAAGTGCTTAGCACTTAGTCAGCACGTGAAATCCAATCATTTTCCAGGCAGTACCTGTTTCACCCGACTCATTTCACAACGGTCTCAGTATACCCAATCCAGTAGAAGTAGAATTACCTCAAAAAAGGATAAAACTGAATAATTCTCCAGCTCGACTGATTTAATTTTATATAAAGAATTTATTTAACGGTTATTAATTGATATTCCTGAGTCCCAACCCCAATCTCTTCCGCGTGATTAAGCCCATCTTTCCAATGCACATCGGGGTGGACATGAACAAATTTATCTTCTCCCTCTTTCAACTTCCGCTTATCTCCAATAACGCTTCCCTCAATTTCTGGGGCAGCATTAACCAAATCCACACAGGCCCGATCGAGCGCAATCGGATCAGTAGATGCAGCTATCCCAACATCCGGTACGATTGCCTGATCATTCACATCCCAGCAATCACAATCTGGAGATATGTTCATCATGAAATTGATATGGAAATGCTGCTTGCCTTTTAGAACAGCAAGCGTGTATTCCGCAATTTTCTCGTTCAAAATATCAGCCGCCTGATCATAAACAGCCCGCGCGGCACCATAGTGGCAGCTGGCCACACATTGCCCGCATCCAATACATTTGTCATAATCAATCTGCGCTTGTCTTTTTTCGTTATACGTAATTGCTTTTTCCGGGCAGTTCTTGATGCAAATCCCACATGAAACACATTTTTCTTGATTCATCTTTGGTTTTGATGCAGAGTGCATTTCAAGCTTTCCTTTCCGCGATCCACATCCCATTCCAAGATTTTTCAAAGCACCTCCAAACCCTGTTTGTTCATGCCCTTTGAAATGGTTAATGCTGATGATCACATCTGAATCAGCTATCACAGTACCTATTTTTGCAAGTTCAACATGTTTCTGGTTGATTTCTATTTCTTTAGCGTCAGTACCAGTTAACCCATCCGCAATGATCACATCACAATTGACTGCTATGCGGTTAAAACCATTTTCCATGGCGGTCTCTAAATGGTCAATCGCATTTGATCGCCTTCCATAATAAAGAGTATTGCAGTCTGTTAAGAATGGCTTACCCCCTCGCTCCTTGATCCTATTCACGATTAAAGCAACATAATTAGGGCGAATATATGCCAGATTGCCGGGTTCACCAAAGTGAATCTTTAAAGCAACTATTTTATCCTTCAAGTCCACGTTTCCTATTCCCGCTTTTTCAATCACCCTATCTAATTTATCTAACAAATTATTTCCGGGCTGTGTTCTCATATTTGTGAAAAATACTTTTGATACCACAATTAATTCCTCCGAATATTGTTTAATATTTTAACCAGTGCTTTTGAAACCTTTCCAGATACTTCCAATATGGTCATATGCACTGTGCTGTTAATCTCCTCTGAAGTACCATGTTTTGGTAAACTCGCGAATCCGCCGATCATCAAAACCAGCTATCACCATCGCGGGAATAGTTAATGCTTCCCTGATATACGTTTGATCTTTTATTTCCATGATATCAATTACCATGTTAGTGATTGAATATTTATCTTTTGTAATTATTGAACAACCATGTCCCTGGAGGCCAGGGATAATAACCCGAATTTCCTTCTTCATTTCCCCAATGACTACACTTCAGATTATTTGATCAAACGGTAACCCATGGAGCAAATTAAAGGAGTCCCTGGCCCATGTTAATTTAAAAAGAGCCACTACAAGTTTTCCAGGCCTTTTGTATTTGTTAATATATGACTAATAAAGGTTTCTGCTTCTTCTTTTGTGTTTATCTCACCGCTCACCTGCGCCTCAGCAACCCGCTCTAATAAATTCCCAATTTCCTTTCCTGGTTGAAGATTATATTTATTCAGGATATCATTTCCATTAATTAATTTCGTTGGGATAACAATCTTGTCATAATGAATAAAATATGCGTCAAAAATATTATTCACAGAACAAATCGCCCTACTCCATCGCTCATCAGTAAGGGTATCCTCATACGTTGCAAGCACATCTGCCAAATGAAGAAATCCGACCATTATACCCGCTGAGCCAGTTTTATTATAAAATCGGTGGATATGAATATCTTTTCTTAGTTTATCGGCAAATTCCTTCTGGGAAAGTTTCATATGAAAACGCACAAGCTTTGTAAGACACTCAACCTCGTCATTTGAGAACCCCATTATTTTCGCTCGCTGATAAATCAATTCCGAACCGATTTTTGCGTGCTTGGGAAAACTTATCCGATTATTTTTCATAACCGGCGTAATTACTCCCTTTCCCACATCGTGATAAATACTAGCAATAATTAATAAAGAATACTTACTGCGATTCATGTTTAGGCGGTCATTCATATAATCAAATATATTTTTTTCATACTTACTCAACAAATTTACTGCCTGTTTAATACGTGGATGTAATCGTTGTGGTTTTTGGGGCTTCTCTAGTAAAACCATCAATTGTTGGCAATAGTTAACCACCTGGAGAGTGTGTTCCCATGCATCATGAACATGTGGGGAATCTAATTCCAGCATAAACATTTTTGTAACTTCTGGAAAAACTTTTTCAATGATTCCAAATTCCAGCATTTGTATAAGAGATTTCCTTACGTCAGTTTTTTCGAGAATATTTATTATTTCATCACGCTTACGCTCATTGGATATCTCATCCAATTTGTTTGATGTATTTTTAATTAGTTTCACTTCGCGTTGGTCAAAGAAAAGATTAAATTCATTTATAAATCGGATTGCTCGAATAGTGCGTACAGGATCATCCAGAAATGAATTCGACGAGCAGGATCGCAAAACAGAATTATTAATATCCTCTTCGCCATTCATTGGATCAATCACTTCGTCACTCAATGGAATTCTTAATGCCATCGCATTGATAGTGAAATCTCTCTTACTTAAATCCTCACCAATAGAATTTCCATTCAATGACGTGAAATCAATTTTCAGTTCCTTATTCTCAATGGATATCAATGCACGCGCGGTACCTCGTTTTTTGTCCAGTATATAAAAATCCCCACTAAAATGGTCAGCAACATTTTTTGCTGCCTTGATGGCGTTTTTTCTAACAACAAAATCCAAATCCTGCACTTCTTTTTGCAGATATGTATTTCTTATCGCCCCGCCGACAAGAAATATCTCACCACAATCATCCACCTGAGAAACGATAAATTGATCTAATTGTGGATGTAATAATTCCTTAAAATTCACCTTACCCAACAGATATTTCAATTTTCATATTTTTCTAAGTCAACCACACCGATAAATGGTAGATTTCGGTAAATTTCATCTAGGTCCAGCCCATATCCAAATACAAATTTATTGGGAATCTTAAATCCCGTGTATCTAACCGGGATATCAATCTCTCTCCGCTCAAATTTATCTAACAGAGTACAAATATGAAGGCTTTTCGGTTTACGCGTTGAAAGCAATTCAAGCACGTAAGCAAGCGTATTCCCGCTATCAATAATATCTTCAACGATTAGCACATCCTTGCCATAGATATTGGTTGTTAGATCCATATTTATTCGCACAACCCCAGAAGAATTGCGGCTGCCCGATCCATAGGAAGAAATAGCCATGAAATCCATTGTGTGTGGGACAGTTATCTGGCGTGAAAGGTCAGAGAGAAAAATAATTGCTCCACGCAAGATACATATCAGTAGAAGATCATTACTATCTCTGTAATCATTGCTAATGGCGATTCCGAGTTCAGCAACACGATTTTGCAAACGATTCTTATCAATTAATACTTCTTTCATGAATTTTTTATAGTTTTCCATTCGATTAATCCCTCGGAACTTCATGATGCTTCCGGCAGCGTGCCTCGTATAATTCTGATGCACCCACTATCACAATTGGGTCATCGTAATGAGCAGGGTGTCTATCTACTAACCGTTGTGTTCGAGTAGCTGCCCCCCCCACATACCATGCATATTGCATGCAATTTATCAACTTGATCTGCCTTTGCCATGATAATGGGAATACATCCGAATGGTTCGCCCCGAAAATCCATATCAAGGCCTGTGACAATAACCCGCAATCCATTATCTGCTAGTTTATCAATAACTTTAATAATCCCATTATCGAAAAATTGTGCTTCATCAATTCCTACAACAGTAGTCTCTGGTTTCAAATTCACTTTCACTTCTGTTGAATCATTTAAAGGCATTGCTTCAAAATCAACTCCAGCGTGAGAGGTAACTTTTTTTGCTTTATAGCGTGTATCAATTATTGGCTTGAACACCTGAACATTTTGTTTCGCAATCCTCGCTCTTCGTAATCGCCTGATCATTTCCTCTGTTTTTCCACTGAACATTGATCCGCAAATCATCTCTATTGATCCATATTTAGACTGCATTTTACCTCTCTTGTGAATTGATAATTGAATTTTACACTATCACTAAAGAATTAAAAAAAAGAAGGCGATAACGCCTTCTTCATAATCAAGACAATTAATTATTAACCTATACGGATATTTCTTCTGCAGCTGCGGGGAGTTCATACCCAAGTTGGCGCAACTTCTTTTTTACATCTATTAGAGTCTTCCGACCAATCCCAGGCACTTCTAACAAAGCTGCTTCACCACCCTCAAGCTTTTCAAGGAGATGTCCAACATTAGTTATTCCTGCCTCTGAGAAAGCAACAGTAGCCCGTTTGCCCAATTCTAATTCAACGATAGTCCGATCGGGAGAAGTTTTTTCCGAAACTTTGCGTTTCTTATCTTCTACAAAGTCTTCCCGCGCCTGTAATTTCTTATAGAACCGATCAACTTGGCCTTCAATATCAATAAGACGCTGCTGTTCACCAGTAAAGAAAGGGTGGCACTTCGAGCAAATTTCTGTTCTAATTTCTTCCTTAGTGGAGCCTGTCAGCCAGGTATTACCACACGCGCAGGTCACCTTAGCCTCCGGATAATATTTTGGGTGAATTTCTTTTTTCATTCTTCAAAACCTTTCAAATAACAATCCTATCAGATTGATTATTTCGTAATTACAACACTCACTTTTTTCTGCCCATTCGGAAGTCGAGCATATTTAACCACGCCATTCGCTACTGCGAACAGGGTGTGATCTCTGCCGACACCTACATTTATACCTGGTTTAATTTTAGTTCCACGCTGGCGAACGAGAATGTTACCGCAAATTACAACCTCACCGCCATATTTTTTTACACCTAATCTCTTTGAATTGCTATCTCGACCATTCCGTGAAGAACCGCCACCTGTTTTATGTGCCATATTTTACTCCGCTTTCAATAATCCCTTTATTTCTTATCCGCGGAAGTTGTTTTCTTGTCCGCAGTTGCCTTCTTTTTAGCAGTTTTCTTAACAGTTGTTTTCGCTTTTACTGCTGCTGGTTTCTTAACCTCAGCTTTGGTTTTTTTTGTTGTTTTCTTTACGGCTGCTGAGGATTTTTGTGCTGTTTCCGATTTCTTTGAAGTTACAGTATCTTTGCTCTTTTTAGCACCATCAGATTTTCCTGGGAATGCGATTGATTCAACCAGCACCCGAGAATGCTTTTGGCGGTGTCCTGTCTTCACACGATATCGTTGTTTAGCACGATATTTGAAAACAATTATTTTCGGCCCTTTAAAATGAGAGACTATCATCGTATCAACAGATACACCCTTCAAGTAAGGTTCTCCCACCTCAGTACTTCCATCAGTTGATAGGAGAAGAACCTTATCAAAGGTTTTCTTCTTACCTACTTCATCTGGAAGGAGATCAATATCAATATAATCGCCTTCAACAGCTTTATATTGTTTACCACCATTCTCAATAATTGCGTACATAAGATTCTCCAATCTTCACTTCACCATTTTCCATGCGGATCGTACCGCCCGTAAACGGGGAAGTTGGATACATAATTTTACCCCAGCAACCTACCGCCGGGGCAAGCGAACATTATTATACAAGGTCATTGTGCCAATGTCAACTTGTTTTTAAAACCCGTAAATCACCAATACGTTCAGTAATTCCTTTTTTGTCCAAGTATTCAAGCAAAGCTATCGCGTATTTCCGAGTTGTATTGAAATAATCTCGAAACTCACCCGCTGAAATCTCATGACCATTTCTGAGCAAACTCCTCGTTTCTTGGATAATTTGATCGAGATCGTTTTTATCGAAGACAATATTTCGTGTAACCTCAACAATCTTCCCCTGAGAAATCAATGCGTAATACACTTCTTCTCCAACAATCTCAATACACCTGTTTACAGAAGGAGTAAGACAAGGTGATTCAGAAAACACACCTTCTAATTGCCGAATACGATCTAACTGGTCAGCCGAGAAAATTACCTGATGGTCATTAAGCATAAGATAAGCTCCCGATGATCTAATAATTCCTTCCAGCTGCATTTTTTCTATGATCAGGGATACAATTTTCCGAGACACACCAATCAAATTGGGGACATCTTCATTTCTAATACCTTCTCTGAGAGGGTGTTTCTTATGATAATCCCCGATTATTTTTATCAACTTTTTCGACAGGTCAAGCCATTCATTTTTCGTCACAAGCCAACTATCAGCCTGTAATCCATTCTTTCCTTTAAATAAAACAATTTGACCGGTCCTGATTAATTGTTCAACCGTTAGCATAGTTAATTTTTCTTCAGTCTCGCCCTTTTCTATTAGTTGAGATAACGTGGATATCTTTAAATCAGAAAGTCGGACGAGAATCGTATTCTGAATTGATCCACCCGAAAGAGATTTATATCTGTCAACCACCTTTTGAGAAAAACGCTTGTGTCTTCCAGCTGGATGGGCATTGATTACACGGCCTCCTCCTATGGTGGTTGCAGGAGAAGGTCTCCTGATGATGAAACGATCATTATTTTTCACAACCACTTCTTTTTCAAATTCTAATTGCAGCCAACCAGTTTCTCCTGAATTAATCTCTTTTTGACCTATAACGCGAGCCCGTGCCATAGATTGCGATGATCCAATAAATATTTTCAAGCGGTCATCATGTTTTATCTTTGCCGATCTATTCTCTAATAAATAAATTTCCACATCTATTCGATATGTTGATCGCAATTGACCTGGCAAACACACAACACCGCCTCGCTGTAACTGATCAACCTCAACACCCACAAGGTTTATTGCAGTACGGCTGCCAGGCTTGGCAATTCGTTGTTTTTTCTTATGGTTTTGTATACCACGAATCCGTGATTTTATCCCAAATGGCAAAACTTCTACTTGGTCGCCTATCTTAAAACTCCCGTCAAGAAGGGTTCCAGTAACAATAGTTCCAAATCCTTTCAACGAAAATATTCTATCTATGGGCAAGCGGGGTTTGTGGTTATCTTCTTTTGGTGCGCTCTGTTTTAATAATGTATCAATACTATTGAAAAGCTCTTTCAACCCTGTCTTCTTTACAGCGGAAACTTTTACAATCGGCGCCTCCTCTAAGAACGAATTCTTCACAAGTCCCCGAATGTCAGTTTCAACAAGATTCAGCCATTCATTATCATCTATCAAATCAATCTTAGTCAGGACAATCAATCCAAGTTTTATCCCAAGCAATTTTAGAATATCAAGATGCTCTCGCGATTGCGGCATGATCCCTTCATCAGCAGCAACCACAAATAATACAGCATCAATGCCTCCCACTCCAGCAAGCATATTCTCGATAAAGTCCCTGTGCCCAGGAACATCAACAATTCCAACCTCTTCACCTGAAGGTAGAGTGAACCAGGCAAAACCCAGATCGATTGTCATCTGTCGCTCTTTTTCTTCTTTTAAGCGATCCGGGTTGATTCCAGTTAGTGATGAAATTAAAGTGGATTTCCCATGATCCACATGTCCTGCAGTTCCAATCACATACATAATGTTTTATTTAATAAATCGTGATTACTGTCGTGGATTAATTTGCCCAAATGCGTCCATCCATCCATTTACCATTTTCATGATATTTTGCATACCTTTTTGTATTTCAGTGCTCATAAGAAGGAGGACTTCCTGCATTTCACGGGTATTATCTTCGGCCAAAACCATTCTATCTTTTAATGACTTAAATTGATCTGAATATCCCCCTTGTTTATCATCAAGAACCATCGAAATATTGGACCATCTTTTTTCGGAATCACTCCTGTAAGTAGCCCATTCTTTTCTAAATTTTTCATCCATCAAGCGATACATTTCAGTTAACTCTTTTATTCGCCTTTCAAATTGTTGAGTAATACCTTCAAAATCACTTTTTGACTGGTTGAGATCCAATTGTTGTTTCTTCAATTCCGGCAACAATGCTAATGTCTGCTTGGATGATTCGCCAAATTGCTGTTCCCATTCAACCCAAATCCTGTCGCGTTCTTTATGTATAAGAGATTGTTTTTCAATAAAATCTAACTGAACTTGCCTGCGCTCTGATTCAGTCGTAATTATCTCATTTAATCTGCTTTCATTATTTCTTAGAGAATTTAAATTAATTTCAAGTTTCGATCTAATTTCATCTTGTTTTCCGCGCGAAGCTCCTACCTCAGCATGTAAATTTTCAACCTTCTTAATCGTCCTCCGTAAATCTTGATTGAATGAATTCAACAGATCTTTATTTTTTTCAAACGATTTCAGGAATTCATCAATTTTTATTTCTTTCTCTTTGATTCGATTGATTTGTCTTACGTTTTCCTCTTGAAGTAAAGATATTTTCTTTTCAAACTCGTTGGCTAGTTCAATTTTGGTTTTTTCAATAAGCGATTGAATCGATTTAATATCTGCACCAACAAGATTGGTGCGTATCTTCTCCTCCTGTTTTCTCTGCTTCTGAAGATCATCAAATTTCCGGTTGAAATCTACTCGTACTTGAGCAATCGAGGCATCGAATTGTCCTAAACCCATAACAATTGAATTCAACCTTGCGATTTCTTTTTTCTCATCACGCATTAATTCTAAGAAACCTGAAGTTTTTTCATCTACATCGTTTATCTTATTGTTAAACACAGACAATGATTTATTCAATGACTTAATTTGACCATCATATTTTTCAATTTTTATTAATAATTCTTCAAGATTCATCGGATACTCTTTCTTCAAATTTTGATTGATAAAAAATAATTATTTTAAGATTTCCATCTATTTTATAAGGAATTCGAATCCAGAAACAAGATGTTCGAATCTTACCAGAATTAACCGCGGGAAAAAACCAAAAACAATAAAAATAATTAGAATGAAAACCAAAAAAAGTTCTTCTTTTAATGCACTTAATAAATATATTATTTCATACTTTTTCTGAAGAACTTCCTTAGTTAATTTAAATACGGTCATAGTGATTAATATGTTGCTTAGAATCATTAAAACAAGTATCGTTGGATAATCAGCAGCTAATAATTGGTATAAGGTTTGTTGAGGAGGAAAGCCAACTGTAAGAGGCATTCCGGTGAGTGCCAGTAGTGAAAACAAAAAGCTTGCTCCAGCAATTGGTCTTTTTTGAGTTAAATCTCTAAAACTAAGGACTGACATCCTTGCGTCTAAAGATTCGAAACGAGAAACCGACCAGGATAATATTGAGAAGCTGATTAATCGGGATCCAATTAAATATGAAAAAAGTGTGATTCCTCTTGTGGCAGATAGGCCGATTGCCACAAGCAATATCCCAACCGAATGGAGAAATTCATACCCAATCATCTTTCGAATGCTTTTTTCAAAAAATAATCCTATTGAACCAAAACTAGCCATAATAATTCCCAGAAAGCGCAACGCCTGGAAAAATACGGGGTATGTTCGCAGCCATGCAAAACCATCTATATATTTAAGAATTAATATAAAGTATATAGAATGTAATAGAAGGAAAATAAATCCGGAATTAATCGGATCTGTCTCGTCAAAAACCATCGGTACCCAAGAGTGGAATGGATAAATCGCTAACCAAAAAACAAAACCCAACCCAAGTAATAATGTTGCCTGAACTAACTGATCAGGGTTCACTGGGCTAATTTCACCACCTGCCAGAAACCAACCTGCCAGGAGGATAAACGGCATAGCCATAGTTTGAAATATCAGATACCTTGAAATACCACTTTTTTTAGCAGCTCGTGAGTCCACGAGAAGAGGTATGCTCATGATCACAGCGATCTCCATGATCAATGCGGAATACAGAAAAGGTTCAACAGAAACTGCAGCCAAAAGAAAAGCAGTATAAACCAATCCAAGCGGTATAAACCGAGCATTCTTTTTCAAGACAACTGAGGTGGCTCCCCAAATCGCGTTGAAAAAATAAACCAAAAAAATCAGAAATTTATCATTTTCGAGCAAAACAAAACTTCTTCCCAATATATTTAATACCGAAGGAATTCCAATATTTAAGAACCCTTTTTCACCAACCAGGTCTATTCTAATAAGTAGAGTTAAAACAGAAAAAATAAAACTTATTCCTATATATAAATATTCTCGAATATTTTTGTTTTTAATGAATAACAGGAGGATCGCAACCACCACTGGGGAGATGATCCAGATTATCGGAGCGTTCATTCCTCTTCCTTATCTAAATCTGGTGGTGAAAAATAACCACTCAGCAAACAGATCAATATGATAATGAAAGCATAAATTCCAGTCACTAAAGCCGATCCCTCCAATGATGAATAAATAATATCAAAACCTGTTAATATTGTTAATAACCCTAGAATAATTTCAAATAAGTCCTCTGTTAGACTCATAAAAATTAAACCAGAGCCCATTAACGATACCCCGATATACAGATTTGTATAAGGGATTGGAAGCCATTCATTAATTGAAGGAGCAATTGCTGCAACTACAATCCAGATAAGAACTGTCATCAAGAAGCGAAAGATCATTTCTGAAGTAAAACGGTGATCATTTACTTGATGCATAGAATTCAACATTGAAGTACTCAAAAGTGCAATACCCATCCAGCCAGAAATCAATTTTACAGAGGCAAGAGCAACCGGCCATATTTGAAGTATCACGATAAATCCGACAAAATATAAAGAAGCTAAACCCGCAATGCGCATTCGCCAATCTGAAACAATGAGCATCAATCCAAAGGCGGCCAAAGCGGAAAATATCAGTAAGTTGTTTAAAAACATTTTTCTAATTTCCCCCCTTGAATTTAAGGATTGTCAAGAAAAGAGTCAATAAAACCACTGCCCATATAATTCCTCCCGCACCTTCAAGCAATTTTGATGTAAAGGTCAAGAAGCTCTCAAAAATAAAGTGAATCTTATCCAGGATCATTTGCACCCAATGGAAGGGAATTGTAAAACCTCCAATTCTTCGTTCTCCAATATTTTTCACTTCTATGTTTGGTTTTCTCGATTTAGTTATGTAAATATAGGCTGTAATTGAGAGAGATAAAACAATCAACCCAATCCACCAACCACTTAAGGCACCTTCTACAGATCGAATATTTTTCAAAATAACAGCACTCATTGAAATTGAAGGGAGAAATAATCCAATTAGATAGAAAATTTGATACAAAGGTTCAAGATAATTAAATTTTCCTCTTTTTTTTGACACATGTTTAATAAATCCGCTTAGTACAAATATCATTGGCAGGATCATGAAAAATAAATCTATCGAATTGTTATTTATTAAGAACTTCTCTATTCCCTGAAAAGTTAAAGAAAAAGGTAAACCTGACATCATAATTATGGAAAAAAGCCAGAATATACCTATACGTGAATCACGGTCAGTATAAAAAAACAGCCACCCGATCGGCAGCAGTAGAATTATCAGCCAATAAATAATAGCTTCCCCTTCCCCGGCTAAATACAAATATCCAACCATCGCCCCAAAAGCAAGTAATAAATTTTGGATTCCATCGCTTTCATTCGACCCCAACGCCCATCGATAAGCTCCCCAAATTGCAACTGCTGCGAATAGGATTTTGATAATTATTTCGGAAAGAAACCCTAAGCGATGATCTACAATGTATGTAAGTACATAAAAACTTGCAGTAAAAGAAATAATCTTTAGAAAGATCAAAGAAATCTGAGAATAATTCGACTTTAATGATTTCTTATGAAAATTGACAAGAACACCAGAATGCAGAATTGCTGCTAATAAAATAATAGCTCCCACCCCTTCAATATTGTTCCCAAATAAAACCCGTGGATTAACCTGATAAGATCTTGATATTCCAAAAACAAGAAGCATGCTGCCGATAAATTTAGATAGAAAATGAAGATAGAATCTATCAGGGTTAAGTATCTTGTATCTTATGTAAAATAATATTTCCACAAAATCAATCAATGTCCATGTAATCAAAATCGACCAATAATCCCCAGCAAGTAGAATAATCCACCCGGATAAGACCAAGACTGTCATTTCCACCCAAGCGAACAAGCTTTTTATACTCCGAAGGCGAACAATGGATGTCAACAAGTATGATACCAGTATTGTGAAGTAACTAACACTTATTGGCCAATTTAAGTCATTGATTTCAAGTATTAAATCCACCGGCGTTGAACCAATTTTTATCCAGTTTCTCACTACAAACGGTGAAATCTTTTCAGGTTGGATGATTATCAACAGCAACCAAACTACCGAAGTTGTGATAAAAAACACCATCCATATGTATGCTAAACGAACACCTTTATAGCGTAAAAAAAGGGAAACCGCAGATGCGGTTAACAGAAATAATATGATACTTGCAATTATCATGAGTTTTATTTAAAGAATGGATATATCTCCTCGATAAAGATATTGACCCATTCCTTTTTTACCTAACCATTCCTGACCATTAACAATCAATTTCCCTCTTAAAAAAACCTTCTCGATCGTTCCCTTAAGTTTCCAACCTTCAAAAAGGTTGTAATCAGTGCGATGTTTTGAAAAAGCAACTCCGTAGTCAATCTCTTTGTTAGTGTCCCAGATTGTAATATCAGCATCTGAACCGGGCAGTAGTGTTCCTTTCTTCGGGTACAAACCAAAGATTTTCGAAGGATTGGTACTTGTCATCTCAACAAACTGATTGGCCGTAATTTTGCCGCGACCTACACCATATGACCATAAGATCATAAGTCGGTCACCTACCGCAGGAAGCCCGTTCGGGATTTTTGTGAAATCTCCATTACCCAGTTCTTTTCCTGGAATAGCGATCTTTTGCCCTTCATATTCAATTGGTGTGGTTCCATCATAGAAAAATGGGCAGTGATCTGTTGCGATAACCTGCATAGTGCCATCCATCACTGCCTGCCAAATACCAGCATTGTCCTCTTTTGAACGCATTGGTGGAGAACAGATCCACTTTGCACCATCTTCTCCTTTTAAATCATTTTCAGTAAAGAATAAATACTGTGGGCACGTTTCGCCCATGACAGGCAGCCCTGCCAGGCGTGCATTGCGAAGATGGTCCACCCCCCCTTTAGTATTCATATGAACGATATAAACTGGCGCACCAGTTTGTTCAGCAAGCGAAATGACCCGATAAACAGATTCAACAGCTCCAAGCGTTGGCCTTGTGTAAGCATGCCATTCAGGTTCTGTATGCCCCTCCGCTAGAGCTTCCGACACTAAACAATCGATTACATCTCCGTTTTCCGCATGCACCATCACCAGCATCCCATTGTTCTTGGC